>Ga0256838_1000055_pt1 | contig 87337 bp, 102 predicted proteins | sample 4571419metaG_FD_185978 | JGI IMG/M metagenome (GOLD analysis project Ga0256838, IMG submission 185978) | Hydrothermal vent microbial communities from Guaymas Basin, Mexico - 4571-419 | ecosystem: Environmental > Aquatic > Marine > Hydrothermal vents | place: Mexico: Guaymas Basin | collected... | reverse complement strand
TATTTTAGAATATTTACAAAATATTATTATCCACAAAGAGCAACGGATCTTTATGTTTTTGATTCTTGATTAACATTAGTCTGAGAGCTTACAAATATTGCTCCTGGTGAAGAATTCAAATCTTCAAGATTTATGGGAGATAAAGCATTTTTAGTAACATTTAAAGCAACTGATCCTTTGTTTGTAATAGATTTAAAAGATCCTACAGAACCAGAAATTATTTGAGAATTAAAAATACCTGGATATAGTCTATATCTTCATCCACTTTATAAATTTGATGATGTGTGGTATCTTTTAGGTATTTGACAAGAAGCAAAGGAAGTTTATTGAAATTGGTCTTTACCAAGAAATGTGAAAATAGATGTTTATGAAGTGGATTTTTGAAATTCTATTTTTGAAAAAGAATGGAAGGAAGTTGATTTTCAAGAAAAAAAGTTATCAATATCTTCTAATTTTAAAAATAAATCTTATACTTATTCAAGTTGAACTTTAAAAATTTATATAAACAAAAATTGCTGTAATACTTTTGTTAATGTGTTAACTGATTGAAATTGAAATTATAAAGTTCAAATAATCTATACAGGGATAATTTGTAGATGTTTTGTGCCAGTTATGTTAGAGGTTAAAACAGATTTTGTTAAAAATGTTGATTTTGAAGAAATAAATGCAAGCAGACAAAATGCAGAAGAAGTTTATAATAAGATTAAGATTACACAACTTTATTCTTATGTTTTATGAAAAGAAAAAGAATATAAAAATAATTGATCTTATACTCCAGTTTTTGATAATCCAAGAACTTTTGTTTTATTTGATTCTTGAGATAATAAGATATTATTACTACCTGTATATTTAACAGAAGATATAAAAGAAGAAAAATGTTATGCATATTATGATTATTATGAAAAAGAAAAGAAAGAAAACTGTTATACTTATATTAAAAAGATTCCTTATTTTATATGAATAAAATGAATTTCAATAAATTATAATAAATGAATAAAAGAAATTTTTGAAAAGAATTATATTAATTAGTATAAAGAAAAGTGAAAATTAAATTATTTAAGTAAATAGAATTATAAAAATGAACAACATAGAGCATGATATTATAAATTGAATGATAACTATATATATTTTGAAATTAATAACAATTTTATTGGTTTATTTAATAAAAACAAAAATAAAATTATAGAATTTAAATAAAAATAATTTATTTTTTTGTTAATTGTTTTAATAGTTCTTCTAAATCAGCTTTAATTTTACAATTTTTATATTTTTCTATTCTATTTTTTATTTCTTTTATACAAAAGTTTTTATTATTTTTTAAATGATTATCACAAAGCATAAACAAAGGTAAATATATTCAATAATATTGTTTTTGATAATCATTTAACTGTTCATAGTCTTTTTTTTCGGATACTTTTATTAAATATTTATAGACAAAATTTATATTTGGCACACAATTATTTTTAGTTATATTTTGTTTATTATTTTGGTAAGAAGAATAAATTAATAATAATCAATTAAGAAAATTGTTGAACATATGAATTCAACTTGTTAAAAATAATGCATAAATAATTCAATGTTTATAATAATTTTTAACGAAAATATATCATAAAATAATTCAAATTATAAATACATTTAATAATGTTCATCAGGAATATCATTGTGGTATATGTGCAATAGCAAAAAAAGCCGCAGAAAAAAGAATTAAAAAAAGAATATATTTTCTGTTTTTTATATTAATATTTTTAGTTTTTAGTATGAATCATATTAAGAATCATCTAAAATAAACTTCTTCTAAAAATCACATTAAAACAACTAAAAATAAAACTAAAATATATTCTAATTTAGAATTTAATTTAAACAATTCAGATATTTCTCAATAATTTCTTCATAAAATTTTATTAATAAAAACTTCAAATATTGAAAATAATATTACAAAGACAATTCAATAAAATATTCATTTTTTAAATCAATCTTTTATATCTTTAATTATTGCTTTTTTATTAAAATATATATTTCAATTTTTATTTATAATGTATTTTCTTCATAAAACGTTATAAAAAAATATTTTTACATTTTTTCATATTTTTGATATCTTAAAAGCAATATAAAAAGATAATAAAAAAGAAAATAATGTATATACAATAAATAACAGTATTAATTTTATATTATTTAATGTTATTAAATAATAGATAAGTTTTTCTTCTAAAAAATAACTTATTAATTTAAAGAAAAAATAATTAAAAAATACAATTAATAACATAAAAAATATAAAAAAAGATGTCATGATTTTATTTTTTTATTTATTAAAAGTTTAATTGGTATTTTAGATTTTTTCTATATTGAAAATAAAAATTAGTTATTAAAAATCTAATTAAATCTTCATCTACTATATTGTTATTACAAGATATGTTAAAATTTTTTATTTTATCAAAACTTTTTAAATAATAAATAACTCAGTCTCTATAAGAAAGATTTTTTAAAAATCTATTTTGTTTTCTATTAGTTTTATAAGTATTAAAGTCAGCAAAATATTTTTTATAAATTAGATAAACATCTACTGGTGGTTCTAAGAAACATAATTCGCTATTATTTTTTTCTAAATTAAACCATCAATATTTACTTTCTTTTATTTTATCAAAAATTCATAGTTTCAATAAAATTGTATTTATTTTGTTTGGTAAAATTCAAAGATTTTCTTTATCTTCTAATTTATTAATTTCAATATTCTTATATATATAAGAAACAAATACTCATTTTAATAAATTCTTTTTTAACAAATATTTTTTGAAAATAGAAAACTTTTTTTCTTCATCTAAATTATATTTTTTTATTTTTTTATAAACATTTATTACTTCATTATAATTAGATAAAATAAAACAAATATTTATATATCAAAAAATTTTTAAATTTGTTTTATTTTTCCGAATTAAAGAATTAACAAATCTTTGATTTCTATAATCATAATAATTTAAAAATATTTTTCATAAATTATTTCATACTGTTCAACAAATATAAATATTTTTATCTTCTTTTTTTTCTTTTTTTTCTTCTTTATTTAGTTTTATAATTTCATATATTTTATCTTCTTCGTTTTTTTCTTTTTCATAAACTTTTTTCTTTATTTTGTTTTCTTTATTATTTATTTTTATTTCTTTTTCATTAATTTTTTTAATTTTATTTTCTTTTTTTTCGATAGGTAAAGTATTTTTTTTATATATTTCTTTATTGTCTATAGATTTTTTATTTGAATTTTTCTTTATCAATTCTGTACTTATTGAATTTTTATATGCTTTTAAAGAATCTTGCTTTTGCTTTAATCAATAAACAACTCAAAATATGATTCAAAATATTATTATAGAAATAACGAATAAATTTTTCATAAAAAAGCATTAAAATTTAAATTTAAAATATTACTTATTTTAAAAATAATATAGAATTCTATATTAATAATAATATATTTTACTAACTACAAAATATTATATTTAAATTAGTAAATTCTAAAACATTGATTTTATAATATTGCTTTTTAAAAATATTGTTAAAAATAAAAATATTATTTAGAAATATATAAAACTATTATGAATAAAACAATAATTCATTTTTTTATTACTTTATTAAAAAAATATAAAAAAAATAAAAGAAAAATTTTTTTAATAGTAATTTTATTTTTTTTTCTTTTATTTTTTATAAAGAATATTTTTTTAAAAATAAAAATAGAAAATTTTAGGTTAATTAAAATTGTGAAGAAAGAAACTGAAAAATTGAATAAATTATTAAAAAAATTGGATATAAAAGAATATAAAGAATATAAAAAGAAAAATAGTAGTTTTTTTATCAGTATTAGATTATTTAATAAAACTAATTGAAAAATAGAAAAAGTTAATAATAGATATATAATTACGTCTCATTTATGACGAAGAGAAATTTTTTGAAGAAAAGAATATCATCATTGAATAGATATAATACCAATAAATTCTGATGTTTATGATCTTATAATTTTGATTAAAAAAAATAATAATTGTTATTTCTTAAGAAATGCATGATAGAGATCTTATTGAAATTCTTTGATATGCATATTTAAAAAATGAGATAATATAAAAGTAATATTTTTTTGACATCTATCTGATAGAAATTTGAAATTAGTTGAAAGAGAAAAAAAAGTTAAAGAATGAACATCAGAATTCAATATATTAAATAGAATAATGATAACAATGTGTTGATTAAAAGATTATAATCTTAAACTTAATTATACTTACTATAATTTAAATAACAAAAATTATATATTTAAATATTGAAATACATGAAGAAGCACTGGACCACATATTCATTTTGCTTCATTATATTTTAATAAAAAAGAAAACATATTTAAATTAGATTCAGAAAAAGAAATGATAAATACTTTTAATTTATTAAGTAATTAATAATTAAATAAAATGAAAAGATTTATTTTTTGAGTTTTATTTTGATGGCTATTTATTTTTATTTTTTGAATATTAATAATTTTTTTATATGAAAAATGATTTTTTAATGATAAATGAAAAAATAAGTTATGAATTATAGAAATAAAAGAAAATAATTTTTCTTGAATAAAAATAAAGAAAAAAATAAAATTTGATGTCAGCACAATAAACGAAAATAATTATTTCGTTAGTTTAAAAGAATGAGATGAAAAATATAAAATTATTTTTTCTTGAGATATAGAAATAGATAAAGAAAAATTAATATGGGCAGGTTTTTATGAATATACAAAAAAAAATAAAAAAATAAAAAATATATTATTAAAAATTGTTAAACTGTATTTTATTTTATGAAATAAAAAATTTAATTGAAAATTTTTAAACTTTTTATATGAAAAATTATATTATCAAAATAAATACAAAGAATATTTTAATAATTGAAAAAAAATTAATGATATAATTTCGTGAATTTCAGATTGTATAGAAAGAGAAGAAGAAAAAATTTATGAAATTACTAAAAATAAAAAAATATCCTATTTTGAAAAACTTAAAAAATTATATAAAGAAAAAAAAGAAATTGAAGAAAAATACAATAATTTTATAAAAGAATTAAATAGTCTTGATGATAATTTTTGTTATAATGATTTTTGTTCGAATGAAAAAATTAAAAAAATATATGATTATATAAAATTAGCAATAATAAATGATAAACAATTAAATTATTGGATAGATTATTATAGTAAAAAGTTTGGAATAAATAAAAAAATAGCTTATGCTGTAATAATAATAGAAAATATAAGACATCATGTTACTTATAAATGACTATTTAAACAATATTTTGTTAAATTAAAAATACCAAAATTAACTGTTATGACTAAATTTTCTTATTGAATTTTTTGAATAAAATTAAATGTATTAGATAGAATAATTAATTCTAATTATTTTTCTTTTGATAATAAACATATTAAGTATATAGTAGAAAATTTTTACACTTATGATAATGAAAAAAATAAATATAAAAGAATAGAAGAAAAAGATGACGAATTAATTAAATATATTGTAAAAAATAAAAATTTACAAGTTTATTTATTTTTTAAATTTTTAGATGAAAAGATAAAAGAACGGCATGACTATTGAATAAATATTAGAAACAGACCTTGAATTTTAGCGACAATTTGGAATATATGATGAATAAAAAGACCACATAAAAATCCTGATACTTGATGAGCTTTATTAGACTTTTTATGATATAAAGTTCGGTTTGGCGATTTAGCAAAGATTATGTATTTTTCAACAGAATTAGATTATATAATTTTTTTAATTGAAAATAAATAAATTAATTAGTAAAAATTATATAATTTCTTGGATTTTCTTTATAAAATTTTTCTATAATATTTTTAAATTTTACTTTATAATTACAAGAGTAATTTTTTATATAAAAATATAAATTTCAATTTTTAAACAAATTAATTTTTAAATCGTTAATATCATTTTTTAAATAAAAATATAAGTCGAGATTATATATTTTTGAAATTAAAAGATTTATTTCTTTATTAGAATTAAGATAGATTTGAAATCTTCTAGTATAATAATCATTTTCAGAAAGCGAAAAATTGTTCTGTATATATTCTATTTTGAAATTTTTTATATTTCAATTAATATTTAAATAATCTTTTAAAAAAAAGCAGTTTAAAAAAGATATGTTAATTTTTTTTATTTTTTCATATTTAAAATTAAAATTTGTTTGACGAAAAATATTGTTTCTAAAATTTAAAATTAAATTATTGATTTCGAATAAATTCAAAATATTTTCCTAAGTTTTAAAATCTATTTCAATTATATCATATTTTTTTTCTTTTCAGTAAAAAAAAAATCAAGATTTAGCTCATTTATTTTTATATTTACTAAATCATTATCACTATCTATTATAAAATTTACTTCTTGTAAAAGATTAATATATTCATTTCTGTAAAACTCAGTTTCATATATCTTTTTTAAAATATTTAGTTTTTCGTTTACATCATTTTGCAATTTATTAATTATATCAGCACGTTAATCATAATATGAATATAAAAATATTGTTAATACTTTTGAGAGTTTATAATTTACATAGTCTATACTATCTTTTTTAAAGAATTTTATAATTTCATTTCAAGTTATTTTATTAAGTATAATGTATTCTTTATTTCATTTTTTTAATATTATTTTCATATTTTCAAAATAAAAAATTAAATTATTTTATAATTTTTATAAAAATTACTCTCTGAATCTATAAATTCAAATCTTTTTATTTTTAAATGTTGTTTAGCGTATTCTATAAATTCTTTTATTTTATCTTTTGAAGGTTTTAAAAAGCTAAAATCTTTATTTTTCTCTATTAATTTAAATTCGAAAACTCTCCATAATATCGGATTGATGTCATTGATAAAATCAATTAATTCTTTATAATCATTTTGATTTATACTTGTAAAGACTGTTGTTATACTAAATTTTATATTAAATTTTTTTACTAAAAAAATTCTATCTTTAATTATTTCATAAAAAAATTTTCATCTAAGTTTTATTGTATTTTTTTTATTTAATGAATCTAAAGGTAAATTAATTCTATAAATATAATTTTTATTTAAATTTAAAAAATTATTATCTAATAAAATTCAATTAGTATGTAAAATGATTTTTTTATTGTATTTTTTATATATTAATTTTATTATTTCATTTATATCTTTGTGTAATAATGGTTCTCATCATGATAAAACAATATATTCTTTATCTATATTATTTTTTATAATCTCTTCTATTGCTTCTATTGATTTATAATAATTTTCTTTTTTAGGTCAAAAACAGAATATACAATTTAAGTTGCAATTATGCGTTAAATTAATCACTAATGTATTATTTAGCATTATTTTATTTATAATAAAGAATAAATTTATAATATTTTAATAATATAGATATGTATTTAAAATATAAAAACATTTTTTTATTTTCTGATTTACATATATATCACAAAAATATTTTTATTTATGAATTTTATAGTAGAATTTTAATTTGAAAAAAAATATGAATAAAAGAATTTGATGAGTATTTATTTTTAATAGAAGATATAAAAAAAGTTTTTAAAAATAAAAAAATTAACAAAATTTTTTATTCTTTTCTAACAGAAAGTGAAAGGATTTGAATAAAATATAAAAAGAAATGAAATATAGTATATTTTTTTAATATACTGTATGATTATTTTATTAAATTTGATAGACAATATGAAAAATTAATTGAAGAAATTTCTTTTTATATAAATATAAAAAAAATAGAAAAATTGATTAATAAGTTTAATAAGATAATCAATGACAAAAAATTTTTATTTTATTATTGAGAAAAATTAATAGATTATATATTAAAAATGTTAAAAAAAGAAAGTTGAAATATACAAAATATAATTAATTGATGAGATTTTATATTTAATTTATGAGATTGAAAAATAAAAGATATAGAATGATATAAAAATTGAATTATTTTTAAAAAAATAAAAAAGATTTCAAAATATTGAACTCATTATTTAGTTGTTTGAAATCATGATGTTAAAAAAAATAAAAAAATAGAAAAAATAAAAAATTTTTATGAAAAATTGTGAATAAAATTAATTGATTTTTACATTTTGAAAGGAAATAAATATAATGTGATTTTTACTCATTATCCTTTATTAAATGATGATATCAAAAAAAATTTTTATTTTAGTAATATTGAAAATGAAATATTAAATACTTACGCTAATAAAAATATTTTAAACTATCATTGACATACACATTCTTTAGATTTTTGAAAAATAAACAGTAATAATAGATTTTGAATTAATTATTTTAATTTTTGTATAGATTATTTAATTTAATTTTTTATAATTTACAAACTCTATAATGCAAAAAATAAAATATATAATAAAATAAATTATTTTATTTATCTTTAAAATTTATTATATGACTAATAAAATAGAAGAAGAAAAATTAGAAAAAAAAGTAAAAGAAAAATGAATATTTAATGAAAAAAAAATAGAAGAATTCAAAAATCAAAAAAAAATAGTTAATGAAGAAATAGAAAAATAGAAAAATCAAGATATAAATGAGATAAAAGAAGATGTAAAAAATGTACAGATAAAAGAAATAAGTGAAGTAGAAGAAATGGATAAAAAAGAGAATAAAATATCAGAACATTACACAGATTTAGTTAATGAAACAATTAAAGAAAGTAAAAAAATAAATTTATTAACAATATTAAAAATTTTAGATGTTGTATTAACATTTTTTGTTCTTAATTTATTCCATTTATTTTTATCAATTTTTACTATATTTTTTGTTTACAGAAAAGAAATTTTATAGATTTCTAGTTTTGCGTTTATTATAGTAAGCATAATTTTGATTTTATTAAATATTGTATTTTCTTGACAGTGAATTTATTTATTATTTACAAATAATAGTTTAAACATTATTCTTACTTGAGATTTACTAAATTCACAAATAATGACATTAGAAAGTTGATGGTGAATCTTATTATTTTTTATTCTTATGATTTGAATAATTTGACAACTTTATTTTATAGAAAAAAATAAATTTTGAGTTTATATTATTATTAGTTTTTGATTTATGTCTTTATTAACATCTTTTATTGCATTTTTAAATATATGAATTGAAAAATTTGATATATTTGCTTTTTTAAATCTCGATTTTAACTTATTTTTAGTAATTTTTATTTTATTTATAAATTTTATTTTGCTTTTTTATTATTTAAGATATATTTATTATCTTTTATTAAATATATTAAGTTGAAATATCAACAAAAATATTACTAATTTTTTGTTATTCATAGCATTTATTCATATATATTATTTATTACTTAGCTATTTTGTGAAAGTCTATTTAGTAAATATTTAATTATTAAAAATATTTTTTATAAATTCAAAATATTTTCAATAAAAATCATTAATTACTCATTTATTATTGATTCATAATCTTAAATATATATTATCATAATAATTGTTTTCATTTTTTGAAGTCTATTCAAAATTACTATTTTTTTTTATACTACTAAATAAAACTTTTCTATATGTTTTATTAGGATAATCAAAATTAATATTTTTTTCTTCAAAATATTTATAAAAGAAATAATGAATAGGTGTTATTAAATACTATTTATCTCAAAACAATATATTTTCTTTTTGATTAAAATAATGATTAGAAAAATAATATTTATTTAAATATAATGCAATATAAAATATATCTTCATTAAAATAGTGTTTTTCCTAATCTTTTTTTAAAGAACTTACTAAATCTTTCATTATCTTTTTTCAATTTAATTTATATAATCATTCATATGCAAGTTCTAACTTATTTAATATATTTTTTTCAACTTTATTTGAATTTATGATAAAATTAACTTTTTTTCAATCAAAATATACATCAGCTATTCAATTAAAATTATAAACAAAAACAGTAAAAGTATAATTATTCTATAATTCCTTCTCATAGATTTTATTAAAAATTTCAAAATACAAAGATGTTAAATAAATAGACTCAAATATTTTTTTGTTAACATTTTTTATATCTGCTCATTTAATATATTCAAATTTTTGTAGAAAATCAAAATTTATATCTTTATCGTAATCAATATCTCAATTAATTATTTTTTCAAATACACTAAATGAATAGCCTACTCTATATTTTTTTAATATTTTAAAAATTAAATTATTTTTTTCATTTTCCTAATCAAAAACTCTTTCATCATATTTTAATATTTTAAAATTTTTAATAAATTCATTTAGAAATTGATTTCATTCAATAAAATAGCTATTTATATACATTCAATTTATAATTTTTCAGATATAACTTATTTTTTTTATCTAATTGAAAAAATTTTCTAAATGAGACTCTGAATAAAGTATATTGTACTTTTTTATTTTTGAAATAATTATTTTTTTAAATTTATTTGTATCATTTTCGTTATAATATAAATATGATAAATAAAATGTTTTACTATCAAATGAATTATTATTTATAAAATTGTTATTTAGATTTTGGATTATAATTTTATCAATTTGTTTATTAATTATTTTATTCATTATTGACTCATCGTTAATATTAGAATCAGAATATAATTTTACACTATTTAATCTTTTAATATCTTTTATTCATTTATTTAAATCTTTAGTTCAAGATATATATTTAAATGTACAATCATGATTCTCTAAAGCAATTATTTTATATATTAAGTTTTCACTAAAAATATTCTTTTTAAAATTATCTTTATCTTTAATTTTTAATTTATATTTTTTTTCATATGTTATATTTTTTTCGATATAATTTTTAAATTTTTCTTCTGTTATATTTTCATCATATAAAAGTTTTTCTATAATTAATAGTTTCTTTAAAAAAATATTATAATTACTAATATCTTTATTATTGTTTTTTTTACTATCTATCTTTTCAAATTCTATTTTATTGTATAATAATTTTTTTATTAATGATAAAACAGTATTCATATATTTTTTTTCTTTCATTAAATCTTTAATCAATTCAGTTATGTCTTTAAATAAAGTAATATTTCATTTAGTTCATACATTTCAATTGCTTATAAATAAATTATAAATATTTTCTTCTTTCTACTCTTCATTTATATAATTGAATTTTTTTAATTCATCGTATTTATTTAAACTTATCAAAATAAGCATATAAATAATATAACTAATAGAATACTTTATTCTTTCATATAATGTAAATCAGTCCTATTCCTTTATAAATTTTCTGTATTCAAAAAGTTTTAATAAATATTTTTTTATCAGTTCGGTTAAATATCATTCATTAAGTAATCATAATCTGATTTTCTGTAATAAATATATATCTTTGTTTAAATGATTTTCTGCATTTAAAAGAAAAGTTTCTAAATTATTTTCATATATTTTTTCTTCAATTTCAGTTAATATTTTGTAATCATTGATATTTATTCATACTATCTTATTTATTTTCAAATTATTAAATAAATTATTTATTTTTTCTTCTTTAAAAATTTTTTTATCTTTTTCTTCGTTTTGTATAATTCATATTAAATGTGAATAAAATAATCAGTAAGTAATTTCAATAAAATCTACGATTTTTTTAAATTTATTTTTATTTTCTTTATATAATTTATAAAAATTATTTATAATGTTAGATTCAAAAGAATCAAGTTTATTTGCGACTTTATTTAATTCTTTTAATTTTTTAAAATATTTATTTAAATTAATATATTCTATTATTGAAATTTGTTTAATGAATTTTTCTATTAAATTATTATTTTCTTCTTTTTCTTTCTCTTCATTTTTTCAAATAATTTTTTTAAATTTTTTAATAAAATCATTAAATAATCATCAAGAAGAAATTTTTCATTTTTTGAATAAATAAATTAAAATAAATATTAAATTAATTAATTCAGTTTCTTTTTTATTTATTTTAAATAATTTTTGAATTTCTTCTGAAGAATATATTTTATATATATATTTTTCATATATTTTTTCTAAAGATTTTCAATTTAATAATTCAATATATAGAAACAATAATAATGTTTTTATTTCGTCTGATTTAAATATTTCATTATTTTCTAATATATGATTGAACAAATAAATATTCGAATCTAAATAAAAATTTATATTTTCTGTATTTATACTTTCATTTTCAATACTTTCATCATTATTTATTTTCATTAAAAATTTTTTTATTTCATTTTCAAATATAAAATAAAAATTTTCTATTTTTCTTTCTCATAAAAATGTAAAGTATTTATTATAAGTAAAATGTTTTAGTATCTCTCATAAATACAAGAAATAACTATCAAATCATAAAAATAAAAAATTATTAATTAAATTAACTTTATCTCATTCTAAAGAGATATTAAATATATTAGGATAGATATTTTTTCAATGTAGTTTTCATAATAATATATGCCCAACTAATAAATTTCATAAAATATATGAATTAATTTCTTTTTCTAAAGAATCTGAAAAACTATTTTTATATTTTTCTGTAAATTTTACTTTCTATTTTTTTTCAGCAAAATATAAATAGTTTCAAAAATCATACATTCAATCAAATAAAAATAAATATTTATTTTCTTCTTTTAATTTTATTTTTACTTTGCTTTTATGAATATGTTTATTATTCATAAAAAAATTTTTTATGTAGAAAAAAGTTTTAGATAATTCTTCTTCTATATTTTTGTCAAATCAAGAAATATAAATTTCTCATTTTATATTTTGAGAAAAAGAAAATCATCAAGAAAAAATTTGTTTATATATATTTTTTGGTAATCATAAAATATCATTATTATAATGTCATATTAATATTCATATATATTTATTAATGTCATCATAACGAAAAAAAGCATTTTTAAAAGTATCAGTTCAATCTATTCATAATCTCTATAAAAAGGTATTATATTTTTCTGAATATTTTTCATTCTATTCCTTTAATTTTTTATATGAATCAATATAAATTAAAAAGTTAAGCAGATATAAAGGTTCATTTTTTTTTTCTAAGAAATTGTATATTTCATTTAATTCGTTTAAATTAAAATATTTTTTCAATAAATTAATATCTATTTTTAGAAAATTTTTCTACATTTTTTAAAAACAAATAGATAAATAAAATTTTATTTTATAATTTAAAATAAAAAATGTATTTTTATATGTATTATAAAATAAAAAAACCGCTAAAAAGCGGTTTTTAAAATGTTTTAATTTTAAAAATTACTTTTTAATTTTTTTTAATTCAGCATCTCTTTTTACAAAATCTAATATATTATTTTTAAATGACTTCTTTCATTCTGAATTTTTTTTCTTTTTACGAAACTTCTTTAAACCTAAAATATACTAAATGCTAAGGATGAAATTAAAAAATTAATAATTGATGTATTAAATATTTTTTTTGTTTTTTCTTTTTTTTCTTTCGATTCTATTTTTTTATTTTTTCAATTTTTATTAACTAACGTTCTAGCAATAGTAGCTAATAATCATAATGTAAAATAAAATAAAACCATTGCTTTAAATGCTCTCATTTTTTATTTTTAAATATATAAATATATTTTATAATATAGAATTTTTATATAGAAATTAATTAGTTTTTAAAAATACTGTAAAATCATTTTTAATATTTACAGTTTTTCATAAAAATTTTCTTCTTTTTTTCAATTTTTCATATTTTCAAATATCTGGCCAATACATATAGCATTTACCAAAAATTTTACATAATGACATTCATGCATGTCATAATTTTAAATTTAAAGATATTCAATTAACAAAGTTTATTTTTTTATTAATTAATCTAATATATAAAGTTTTATTTAAATATATATTATAAAATCAAAATCTATATAAATAACTAACTTCATCATATGCTGTTAATCAAACTATTTTTCTTTTTAAATCAATTTGTTTTTTGTATTCGTCTGCTTCTTTAAAAACTTCATAATAATCATTTTTTGCATTACATTTAATATCAATTTTTTTACTTTCTCATTTTAAAAATTCAATATTAGAAATAAAAGTGTCAAAAAAACACAACATTTCAGCCAAAACATATACTGTACATTTTGTTCAATCAGACTCAATTAATTTTTTAAAATTATATCTATATTTTTTTCGTCATTCTAAAGGATTTTGCTTAATTTTATTTTTTATGAAAAAATAATTTCTTTTTTTCACATAAATATCAATAAATTTGTTATATAATTTTGCTGTTTTTATTAACATTGAATGTTGAAATTTTGAAATTATATATTGGTCTTTAATTATTTCTTTTAGATTTTCATTATATAAAAGATTATAAAGATATATTAATTTCTTTAATTCATACCATTTTTTATCAGATAAAATATATAATTTTATTCATTTTTTAAAATAATATTTTTTAATTCTTTCTAATTTTTTTTTATCTGTTATTAAAATCATCTTTGCTTTAGCTATTTTCTTTTCTCTTTCAGATATTTGCCAATTTAAACAAAAATTAATTTTCTCTTTTGCTTTTTTAAAATTCTTAACATTATAAAATATAAATTTTCTTTTATTGTTAAGTAAATCTATAATTTGCTGGCAATCTTCTTTTTCTGGTTCATAAATTTTAGTAAAAATAATCTTATTATAATATCAAAATCAAAAGTTTAACAAAAATATAAATAAAAGGAAGAGAAAATATTTTTTCATTTTTTTATTTTTATTTTGTAAAAAGGTTTATAAATAATATATATTTTTTTAAAAAAGTAAAAAAATATTAATATAAAACATAAATGTGTTATTATACGATTTTTAATAAAGTGTTTTTATATGCTAGTAATTCAATTATAAATAAAGATAAAACAATAAGTTTTTATTTATTGTTTATCTTCACTTAAAATATCTTCTTTTATTCTATGCATAGAAACTATAAATACTAAAATACTTAAAACAAAAAATAATACTAAAATTTTATATCATATAACAAGAAAAAAGTTAAATAAAATAAATGAAACCTATAAACAGCCAATAGAATAGAGATTTATTTTCTATTCTGGAATCTTATCTATATATAAATTTATATCTTTGTTATACTAGAATTGTATTTTATCTTTAATTTTTCATTTATCATCTACATAAAAATATTTTATTAATATTCAAATAGAGGTTCATTCATCAGATATTACTTTTGTATTTAATTTAGTATAAAATATTTTATTTCATCATTGAAATATTTTTTTTATTAACTCGTTATTTTCATTAATGTTTTCATTAAAATTTTCAATAACATTTCATATTCATTTTTCATTATTTTTCTCTAAAAAATTTTTTCTATAATTATAAATTTTTATATAATCTTGAATCTATTCATTTTTATGTTTATTAAAAAGTATAAAAATCAAATATTGTTCAATTTTATCTTTAATTTCATTTTTGATATTTTCATCTGTTTTGTCTAAAAATAAAATATAATTTCAATTTATTTCTTTTAAGTTTTCTTTTCATGTTAATTCAAAATTTAATTTAACAAATTCAGGTTCTTCAATAATTCAAAAATAATCTAAGATTGCTTTTCTTTCATTTATAGAATTTCACTAAATATAATTTCAAAATTTAGTCTATTTTAATCATTCATAAATATTATTTATTACTTTTCAGTATAATCATATATTTGATTTTTTTATTATAAATCAAAAATCATATCATAATTTCAAATCAAAAAAATTTTTAACAAACTTTTTAAATTCTTTGTTTAATTCATATTTAATTTCTTCTTTATTTTGATTATCTTGTTTTAATATAAATTTAGGAAAAATTAACTGAAAATTATATTCTTTTTTATTGCAATAAAAAGAATTATTGTTTATTTTTGAATTATAAACATCCAATTTTTTTATATAGTATAAATTATTATTTTTATTTTTTTCATATTTTCAGCATAGTATTAATGTTGAATTATCATTAAAAAAAATGAAATCTCTTATAGCGATTAAAGAAGAATTTCATGTTCATATATTATTATATTCGTCAATTATATTAAGTCAACTTATATTAATATAATTAGGTTTTATCTAATAAAAAACAGGAAATCATATAATTAATTTATCAAATAAGTTCATAAAATACTCATCTATATATTTTTTATCTATTAATTTTTTTTCATCAAATCAATACTAATTAGAAAGAAAATAATTTATATTTCATTTTTCATTAATTAAATTAAACTCTTCCTATATATATCTCAATTCGTTTTGATTATCAAGAAAATATGTTTTTTCAAAATTCTTTTTATTAATAAAATAATATTGCTTTATATTTTTATTTTTAAATTTTAATAATCATCATAATTCTTTTTCTTTATATCAATTAGAATAAACGCTAATTAAATCAGATATTTTTAGAATATATCACTAATCTAATAACGATTTCAATATTGTGCTTTTATATCATATATCAATATCGAATTGTTTAACAGTTTCATTAGTAATAAATTTATTTTCATTTAGATAAACGTCAATTCTTTGATTAAATAAAAAATTTAATAATTTATTTGTTCAAAAAATAATTAACTACTAAATAAAGAAAATTCATATTAATACGAATAAAAATTTTTTTCATATAATTTTCTTTTTATAATTAAGTAACGTTTTATCCATTATTTTTTATTCTTTTTATTGTGTAAATTATCAATTCTATTTGCTTCTTTCCGAAATAAATAAATAAACCAAAATAAATAAAAATTATTAAAAAATAGTAGCTACTATATTGTAAATACCCGTACATTATCCATATTTTCCGTTACAATTTTATATATAATATAAGTAATAATTCAAGAAACAATAAAATTAAAAATCATTCAAAATGAAAGATATAATCATATTTTCTTTTTATTTTTTTTCTAATAATGTGTAAATACTCATTCTTTTCAACTTTGCTTTTTATAAGTTTTTATTAATTCTTTATTAAAATCATCCATAATTCTAATTAATTAAATTTATAAATAACACTAATATTATCTAAATTAAAATATATTTTTAATTCTTTAGAAAGAATATTAAAACTTTTTTCATTAATTTTTTTAGCAAAGTCTTTTTCATCAAATTCAATAGGTGTTGTAAGAACTCATCAAGATATTTTTGAATTTAATATATAATTATATATATAAATAAAGATTTTTTGTAATGAAATTATATAAATGTCATTTTCATAAGTTTCTAAAAACAATAAATTTATTTGATTAAAATCTTTTAAATTTTTTTTTAATAAATCTTTATAAAAATTAAATAAAAATTCTTGTTTATTTTTTGTTATCTATTTATCAATAAAATTTTTTAAATCAAAATAATATATAGATTTTATATATTTATTTTTCTTCAAATTAATTTTTTTAAATAAATCTTTATATGTTTTAAAAAATAAAATATTAAATTTATACTAATTTTCTATTGACATAATTTTTACAAAAATATTTTGTTTGGTATTTTCTTTTATTATTCTTTGAAAAAATTTATATATTGCTTTATTATCGTCAGAAATAGTTGTTCATATTTCTTCTATGATACTAGAAAACAAAAAATCAAAAAAAAGAAAATTAAACATTTTTTTTATTTCAATACTGTAATTTTGCTTTATTTTATTTAAATCAGAAAATAAAATAGAATTTTCATTATCTTCTAAATAACTATGGTATATTCACTAATTTATTTCACTAAAATTATCTTCATAAATTCAATTTTGAATTAATTTTATTTCTCAATTTTTTTTATAAAAAATCATTGAATTGTTTATTTTTAAATTGTTTATTCATAAATTTCAATTTAAAAATTTAGAAATTTTGTCTGAATTTAGTAACTAAGGAATTCAAAAAATGATTTCTATAATAAAGTCATTTTTTTTTATAGTTTGTATGATAAATCATTTTTTTAATTCATTATAGAGATTAATTATTTCTTCTGTTTTAATAATTACATTATGTTTTTCTCATTCTATTTCAAATTCTAAATTTAATCAATTTAAAAAATTATTTTTATTTAGAAAAAATTGTTTAAAAAATATTTTATTTAAATGAAAAATATTTATTAAAGCATAATTACCAAGTAAATTTATATTTAATTTAATTTGTTTTATCTAATTATCGACTTTTTCATTTTCAAAAGGATAGACAAGCATACATTAAAATTAAAAGAAAATAAATTATTTTTATTATTTAAAACATTTTTCTTTTTCTTTTTATAGTTTTTCAATTTTTTAAAAGTATTTTTCTAGCACAATCATCACAAATATCTATATGCTATACTTCTAAATCAAATTCACTTCAAAATCAAAACTCTATGTTAAATGAAGTAACTGGATTTCAAAAATTTCATTTAAAAAATCTTCAACAAAAATCACACTTTATTCAAATTAATTTTTTTTCTTCTTTATAATAAACTTTTGTTTTTCAAGTATTTAAATCTTTTTCTATAATTTCTTTTTTTTTCTTTTTATAAATTTTCATTTTATTTATTGATTAATATAATTAAAACCATATATTCAAAGGGAATAAAGATTCATTATTCATAAAAACAAATTTCTTTTATAAATAATTCTTAAAATAAAATTTGAATATAAGTTATTTATAAAAATTTTTCTTCAATTTTTTTTATAAAAAGACATTACTACCTAAAAAATTCAATTTTGTTTTGAAGGTATAAGAACTTTTCATCAGTCTTTAGCAATTTTTCATAGTATTAAATAATTTTCTTTTCAAAATATTTGTTCTCATAAATTTTTTTGTAAAGTAATTCAGTAATCATGAATAAAAATATACTCTTTTGTATTTCAAAATCAATTATAAAATCATGCTACAGCTCAATAAAAGAAAGATAAAACTAATGATATATAATCTTTTTCGTAAATTCAAATTTTTTTAAAATTATGTTCATTAATTTTATAAAATCATTGGTTACTTATTGTTAAATTATTTAATATATTCTATAAATCTTTTTTAAATAATTCTTTTTCTATAACTAAATCAATTCAATTCGATTTAATATTTTTAAAAACATACTTTATTCATTTTCAATAATTATTTCATTCCTATATAGTATTAAATAAAGTATTACTATATAAAAATAATCATTTATGATACAAAAAACTTATTAAGTTAATTAATTGCATATTTCAAATAAAATCTATAGCAATTCTTTCGTACTTATCATTTTCTTCTTCATAAAAAGAATCAATTAATCAAATATAATTATCTAATTCTATTGCTAATCATTTTTTTTGTGATATATATTCTTTATAAGCTTGGTATATATATTTTCATAATTTTATCAAATCATCTTTATTTAATGAAAAATCTTTATATTGTACTTTTTGTTTGTTACATTTTAAATCATATCAATAAATATATTTATCTAATCTTCACTATAAATAAGTAGGTCTATAAAATATAAAATTAAATTTATTTCATAAACTATTACTAATTTTATATAAAACTTCTTTTTCGTTAAAATATATATCATAATTATTAATAGTATCACAATAATATATTAATTGTCAAACTCATCAATTTCAAGGCTAAATTAATATTCAATTTTTAAAATATCATCATTCTCTTGAAAGTATTCAAGGTATAAATAAAGTTTTTTCATTAAGTTGCTAAACTTCTTTCTATTTTTTTCGATTTTTGCTAATTTTTGATTTTACAGCTTCATAATTTCAATATTTATAAGACACAGCTAATAATTGTTTTATTCATAAATGAAAATTTTTTAGATTTGAATAAAATGAAATAAATTGAGAAAATTTGTCGCTTGTATCAGTAATAACAAAATCAAATCATTTATATTTTAACATATATAAATATATAATTTCTTCTTGTGATAAAGAATCAACTAAAATTTGATTTTTTTCAAATAAATTTAAAAAATTTTTTAATATGTTTTTTAAATTTACTCAAGTATTTGTGTTAGATTTTAAATTGTTTAAAATATTTTTATGCTCTATAATTTTTTCTAATTCTTGATAATATCAATTTGAAAATCAAAATGAGAAAAATAAAATAAAGATTAAAAAAATGAATATATTCATTTTAAAAAAAGAAATAATTAAAAGTAAATTATACTAAATTATTATAAATAATTAATATAATTTTAATATAATTAAAAATAATAAAAAAAAGTTTATTTTATTTTTCGTTTTTTATATTAATTAATAGAATTTTAAAAATGAGAAAAGAAAAAGAAGATATAAAAAAGTTAGTAAAAGAATACTATGAAATTCAAAATATCCTAGAAAATTATAATAAAAAAAGTTTTATTTTTATATTAGATGATAAACTGATGAATAGATTAGAAAAATTAATTTGAAAATGAGCTAGTATATGAATTATATTATTTTATTTATTTACTGCATTTAAATTACCTTTATTTGCTTTTGATCCATATGCTGTTTCCGAAGAGGAAGAAGCAGAATTGCTTTGAGAAATTAATTGAGAAATTCAGTCAGATGAAAATATATAGTTAAACGAAAAATACAATAAATATGATATTTTAAAATATACAAAAAATTATTTATCACAAATAAAGTTTTCTGATTTAATAGATTATTCTGATTCATTATAGTTTAGCAATATAATTCATATGGAATATATTTATATAGACCCATATTATGATATATATAAAGATGTTTCTATATCTTTAAAAAACATATTAGAATGAATAAAATAGGTAGATAATACTTATAAAAAAATTACGAAATTATGAAAAAAAGTTATATATTCTGATTTATAGAATGTAAATACTATTGAAAATTTAGAATATTATTCTACTTTTTTGTCTAAAATTTTTACAAAAATATAGTATGTTATTTGATATAGTCCTAAAATTTATGAAGAAAATAAGAATTATGACTTTATATTGTCAATTTATGATAAATTATATGAAAAGCAAGTTGAATATATTAATAAAAAATTAAAAGATAAACATATTGATAAAAGATATGTAGATAAGGAATTATTAGAATATTTAAAAGATAAATAGAATAAAAAATTAGCAATAACAGAAAAAAAATTAGCTAATTGAAGTATACACGGTAATCTATATTGATATTTTAATAATGAGTTAGCAATCTTATTAAATCCTTATTAGTTAAATATGATGAAAGAAGAGTTTGAAACAAGTTGAAATAAAAAAGTTTATTTATATGCTTATAATACTTATTATGAGTTTATAAAATAGATTAGAGATTATTATTTAAAATAGTTAAAAGAAGAGTATAAAAAAATTTTATTAAGAGAAGCTTTAAATTTTAGAAAGCAGATAGAAAAAAATTATAAGGATTTAATACAAAAAGTAGAAGCATGATATGAAATATATAATGAATGATGAAAAGAATGAGAAGTTGAAATTATGTGAAAATATCCTCGGTAGTTTAACTTATAGAAAGATGAATATGAAAAATTACAAAAGATAAAAATGAATCAATATGATTATTAATGATTTATTAAATAAAAAATTTTATTTTTTTGATGTTATTGATATTATTTAAAAGAAATTCTATTTTCTTGTATATATTTTCTTGTTCAAAAATAGATAAATCGTAATCAACAAAAATATTATTATTTAGAAAAGAATAAATATTTTTATTTGAATAAAATTCATAATCTATTCAATAAGGTGTATAATCTAAAAATTTATATTCTTTATCAGTTTTAAAAAATGATAATACAACTTTTATATTATTTTTATTTATATTATTCTTAAAAATTATTTCTTTTTCTATTCATAAAGCAATTTCTAAAAAGTTTTTAATATTATCTTTACTAATAAAAATGAAGTAATCATTATAATTTAAAGTAACTCAATTTTTATTTATTTTAAACAAATCTTTATATTTGTTTAATTTTTTTAAATCAGCTGTAAATACTAAAGAATAGTTAAAAAGTTCTAGTAATTTAATTTTTACTAATAAATTTTTTATATCTTTTTCTATTATATCTTCAATATTAATAATTATCTTATGAGTTTCATCTTCTTCTGGAATAATATTTTCTTTTTTAATAAATTTGTTTAATAATTCTAATATTTCATCTTTATTATTAAATTTAATATTAAATCAAAATGCTTTTGAATGTCATTTAAATTCTACTTTTCATTTTATTTTTTTAATATCAATATTTATATTACTTCTTCATGAACCTCATAAAAATTTTTTTCATAATTCTCAAACAAGAGCAATATCTAAATTATGTTTATTCAAATATCTAGCTGCTAATATTCAATAAATTCATCTTGCAGAGTTAAAAATAACATTTTCTTTATAAATTACCTCTTCGATAATTCATTTAATCTTTTCAAAATCTAAAATAGAAAAAATTTTATTTTTTTCTTTATTATTTACATAAAATAAATAGATATCTAGTTTATCATAAATTAAATTTTTTTCATTTATTTTATATCAAAAAACTCAAATTTTTATATTATCAAAATTTTTAACTAAATGATTTAATTTTCAAATTAATATTTTTTTATTGTTTATTTTTTCTCAATATAATTTATAAAAATTACTTATTCAATTATCTTTATATATGTTTTCTACTCAGCTGTTTGAATTGCAATCAATAAGAAAAGTGCTTTGTACTTTCTTTCTTATATTATTTATTAAATCAATTTTTTTTATAAATCATGTTTTTTTACTTAAAAGATAATATATAAATAAATTTCATAAAGAAACTCTTCAAAAAGCATTAATTGAAGGATTTAATTTAAATCATATAGATACAGAAAAATTTGAATAATCTTCTATAAATGAAAAAATAAATTTTAAAATATTAGAAATATAATCTATTAATTTTTCATCTTCAAAATTAAAATCAAATTCAAAAAATAAATTGTGTAATAAAAAGTTATTTCAATTAGTTATTTTATTTTTATAACCTTTTCTATTATTATTGTTTATATATTCATTCTTAACATTAAAATATTCATCTATTTGTTTAAAAATCTTATTTTTTTCTTTATTTTGTTCTATTTCTTTTAAATGTTTTTTGCATAAATCAATATATATTTTTAAGAATTCTCTTTCTTTTAAAACTAATTCATTAATATTATTATTTATTTCTTTAAAATTTTCGATATTATTTAAGTGAGTTTTTCTTTTAAAAATTAAGTTAAATATATCTTGATTACTGCTTGAAAATGCTCAATGTATTATATAATCATTAAAATTAAATATTCTTTCTGTAATACTATTATTTCAATCTAAATCTTTACTTTTAAATATATTTTTTAAATGTTTGATTAATTTTTTTTCTTTTTTTGTTAAATCTAATTTATTTAAAATATAAAGAAATTTATCATTTATATTTCAGAGTTCTTCTATTTTTTTTTCTAATATATTGAAAAAATAATAATATCTTTCAGTTAATAAAAAAATTAAATTTTCAGCAATTATTTTTATATTTATATATTTTTCATTAAATCAAAATGCATCTGATATAAAAGTAATATATCAAAGAATATAATTTGTTAATAAAATAATTTTAAAGTTTTCATCATTATAAAAATAATTTTTGTATAAAAAAATTGAAAATAAAAGTATTATTCATCATGTAGTAGCACTACATTCTTCGCAAAAATGTAATTTATTTATTTCATTTTCATCTATTATTCAATCAAAAAAATTAATAAATTTTTCTCTGTCAGTTAAAAGAAAATAATTTAGATAAATTATATTTCATTTTTTTAATTTATCTATTATAAATTCTATTTTTTCTTTATTTACTTTATCAATATCTTTTATATTTTCATAAAAATTATTTGTAGCATGATGATGGTCTATAACAACGATATCTTTTTTTATTAAAAAATCAGTATCATATTTTACAGTTCATCATTGGTCTAACAATATAACAATATCTATTTTTTTATTCAAAATTTTTTCACGTTCAAAAACAATTTTTTCTATATCGTTTCAATATCAAATTAATCTGTTATTAATGTTTAGATAAATTTCAGAATTTGACTTGTATTTATTTTTTAAATAAATTAAAATTAAATATAATCAAATAGAAGAAAAAATTCAATCTACATCATAATCTCAATGCAATAAAATATTTTTTCATTTAATTAAACTATCTTCTATTTTTTTAATTAATCTATCAAAAAATAGATAATTATGATTCTAAATATCTTCATCTATTTTTTTTAGTATGTTATTTAAATCTATGTTTTTATTTCTAATATTATTATTTAATACACTTCTTATCTTTGAAAGTTTTTCACTTAGAAAATCATTCATAAAAGCTAAAATTACTTTATAAATATATTTTTGATTTAATATAGTACTTAACTTTGATTGATATTATTATTATATATAATAAAATAAATAATTTTATAATCTTTTATGTAAAAAATGAATTTTTGAATATATATTGTTTGAATATTATTAGTTTTGCTTATTTTAACTAAATTTAAAGTTATATATCTTTTATTTAGCTGATTTTTTATTTTAATATCAAAGATAATTTGAATTTGATTTTGATTAGATGCTTTAAGTAAAGTTTTTATTGACCCTAATTTTTTTTATAATCTGATATCTTTAAAATTCAACAATATTTAGCTTAGTTTTTTATGATTAATTTTCATATTTTCTTTAATAATTTTTATATTAACGATTTTTTTAAATTGATTATTTTGATTAATAATAGCTATTAACTATATAAAAAAAGAAGAAGTTAAAAATATATATTTTAGTTCTACATCTTTAGATAAAAAAATCTTAGCATTTTATTACTATTTTTCATCTATAATAAAAGAGGCTTATTTGAGTGTTATATGAAAAAAAGAGTTTGATATGAATAAATTACAAGATAAATGAATATGAATATTTATTGTTTTTTCTTTATTTCAATTATGAATAATCAGGTTAAAAAATTTATTAGAATATTTAAAGAATTTATATTTTGATAAATGAAAATTATTTGTTGTTTTTTTATGAGTTTTATTTTTATTTTTTATATATAACAAAAGTATATATATAAATTGATATAAAATAACTACTTTATATGACTTAGAAAAATATTATTATGAAAATAATAGTAAATTTAGAAATTTAGTAAATAAAGTTAATAATTTTTTTATTGAAGATAATCAAATAAATTTTTATAATTGAATTTATTGATTTATAACAAAATAGTATTACTATACTACTCTATCATTTATGTTTAAAGTAAATCAACAAGAAGTGAATTTTTCTGAGATTATGAGAAAAAAGATAATGCAATCAAATTTTATAGATAAAATTTTTAATTGAAATTCAAATTTAAAAATATGAAATATAAGTGTAAAAACAAATTCTTTTTATTTTCCTTATTTCATTAATTTAGTTAATTCTGATTTCTCTATTAAAGAAAAACCTACAATAAATAATTTTATTAAAAAATATAAAAAAAATATTAAATGATTAGAAAAAATTATAAAAGTAAAAAAATTTAGAAAAGAAAATATTTATTATGATAATAAATATGAATAGTATTTAGAAAATCACAATAATTATACATTTTGAATTGATAATATTAAAAGAAAAAAAATAAGAAAATATTTAAATAAAAAAATAGAAGAAATAAAAAGAGATGTTTATAAAAGTTTAAGAAATTCTAATTTAGTTATTATTGATAAGTAGAATCTAAAAAAAATATGAATTAAAGAAAAGATAAAAAAAATGATTTTATATAAAAATGTAAGAAAGAATACTAACATTTGTTACATATGAGAAGAAAATTGTTATTGACTTTGATTACCTTTTATTATAAAAATTGACGATAATAATTATTTAATTGATAAACAAATTTTTGACGGTTTTTTAAGATTATTTAAATCAAAATATGATTATAAACTTAATTATTTATACCTTTTATTTTATAACAAAAAATATAATTTAGCTTACGTAAAAACATAGTATGATTTAAATAAAATTATTATTGATAACGATAAGTATAAACAATTAAATTATAATTGAACTGTGTTATTATCAAATAGAAATATATTAGAAAATTATAAAAATTATTTATCTTGAGTGATAAAATTATTTGATAAAAATCTTTTGGATACTTATATATAGGCACAGCCAAAATTAATACTATTTGTTAACTGAAAAAATATAGTAAAAGACTATAATGAATTAAATAAAATTTATGATTATAAATTATGATGATTAAGATTAATTTACAATGATAATTATTTAAAACAATTATGAATTACTTTAGATATTAAATATTATTTATTAGATAAATATTTTATAAATGGTAATTCACAAAAATTAAATAATTTGTTTTAGTTTGAATATTTAGATAATAAAGATAAGATGACTAGACAATACTAGAATTTTTTAAAAACGTCTTTTTCAGATTTATTATGAAGCTGATATATCACAAATTTTAATTGAGAATTATTAGAAAAATATTTAGAGTTAGAAAATAAAAATAAAAAAGAAAATTCAAAATATTTAGTATACTATAAATATACTGATGAGTGAAAATTTTTGCCAGTTTATCCAACAATATTTTTCATACCAGTATTTAATTTTTGAAATATGCTTTTTATGAAAGTATTTTACTTCATAATTTTTATTTGATAGATAATAATATTTTTAAAAATTAGTTGAATTTATAATTTGTTTGAATGAATAATAGAATTAAAAAGAAATAAGGATTTAGATAAAAAAGAAAGTTTGCAAATAATTCTTTTAGAATTTTCTGTCAGATTAATTATTTTTATAATTATTATGTAGATATTCAATTGAATATTTTAGATTTAATTAATTAAATAATTGAAAATGAATAATAATAACAATATTATAACAAAAGAAGAAGAGAAAAAATTTAAAACTCTGAAAAAATCTTTAAAAAAAATAAAAAATAAATGCGGGAAAAATAAAGATAATTGAGAAATTATAGAAGAATTTATATTATATTTAAAAAGAATAGAATATATTTTATGATGAAAGCAAAGAAAAAATGATGAAAAAATTTTTAATGATAATTTTTAATATGTAAAAAATATAAAATGATATATAATTCGCATATATCTTTTAATGTTTTTTTATTTTTTATAACATATTTTTTTATATTAAAATTTAATTATTTTCCTATAATTAGTTTATCTTTAATAATTTTATTATCATTATTACCTGATATAGACCATAACGATTCAAAGATTGCTAAAAAAACTTTTAGTTTTAATAATTTTTTTACACATAGAAAAATAACGCATTCTATACTTTTTATATTGTCGTTCTTATTTCTATTTTTTTGAATTTTATTTTTATTTTTTACTAAACTTTGACTAATTATTAATTATGAAATATTTAAAAAAATATTATTACATGAATTTATTTTTTCTTTTATTTTTATTTTTTGACATTTATTATGAGATATATTAACTAACAATTGATTAAAATATATGTTTTTCCCTTTAAAGTTAAAAATAAAAATCCCTTTATTTAACACATGAAGCTTTTGAGAAAACTTATTTATATTTATAATTAATTTATTCAATTTTGCTTTTTTTTGATTTTTATTAACAAAACAAGATTATATATTTAATTCGTTGTCTTTTATTTCAAAATGAATAGATATATCTAAGTTGTTATTTTTTATATTTTTATTTCAATTAATAAGTATTTCAATAATTTATATATCATTTAAAAATTATTTAAAATTTTTAAAAAAAATGTTTTCTTCTTTATTTTTTATATTTTCATTCATTCTTATTTATTGATTATTTCTAAATTTTTATTATAAATTAGTTGTTGATTTTTTAACTAATTATTTTAACAATTTATTTATATCTGAATTAATTACTTTACTTATACCAGTAATTTATATATTATTAGTTTTTTATATAAAATTTAAAAATTATAGTTTTCAATATTTTAATTTTTTACTTTTATTAACTTTTATTTTTGCTTTCTTCTTTTTTATTGATATAACATATATAAGTTTTCTTTTAAAAATGTGAAGCTAAAAATTTATTAAAAATAATTGAATTTTAATTTCTGCATAATTTTTCACAAGGTATTCAATCTCAGTCTTTATCTAACTAATAAAAATTACAATTATTTAAATATTGTTTAGCTAAATTACAAGTTTTTAATTGATAGCAATAAACTTTTCTATTACAGTTTAAAAGATTGTTTTTAGAATTGTTAATTTTCTTTCTTTTTCAATTACAAGTATTTGGCGACTATAATCATAAATTATTATTTCTAGCATATTTTTGATATTTTTTAAATGATTCCATATATTTATATGGTAAATTGAAAGTATATTCCTATCAATATCAATCTTTTATTTGTTTTCAATTTAAATTAATTAATTTTAATTTTCAATTTTTAAACATTATTCATTCTATTAAATATCATAATGTTCTTCAATATTTATCTTTATATCATTGAGTTTTATCATATTCTATAAAGAAATATTTTCAATGTTTAATCAATTTTTTTAAATGCTCTTTAGCTTCTTTTCAAAAACATTCTATATATCAAAATCTAGTAGGATTTGATTCTGGTGTATCTAGTCATATCATTCTTAAATATCATTTTTTATTTGTTAAAATACTTCTATATTTTACTGTATCTCAGTCAATAATTTTTTCAATTTTTATTTCTTCAAATCAAAGCTTGTTTAAATAATCTTTATATAGATAAATTTCTAATTCATTTATTACTTGAAAAACGAATCTATTATTTTTATATTTCTATTTAACTTTTTCTAAAGTTTTTTCTATTTGATATAATTTTTCTATTTTTTTATAATTGTCTTTCACTTTTTTATTTAAATAATTTTCTATTAAATTTCATACATAAATAGTTTCTTTTTTAAAATTATTTTTATTTATATTTTTATAAATATAATCAAAAAATCAAAATGAAAAATTTAAAAATATAATAAAAGTTACTAAAATAATTTTTTTCATTTTTATTTATTTTACTTTTATAAAAATTTTTTTATTATTTTTCTATATTAAAATATAAAGATTTTTATAAAAATAAAAAACTGATAGTAAATGTGAAAAACTTTACTTATAACAGGTTGATTAGGTTATATAGGTTCTCATGCAGTAGTAGAATTTGAAAAGTTAGGTTATAAGACTGTTATAGTTGATAATTTGTCAAATTCAAAAATAGAAGTATTAGATAGAATTAAAAAGATTTTATGATATAAACCGAAGTTTTATAAAGTTGATTTGTTAGATAGAAATTGATTAGAAAGAGTTTTTCAAGAAAATAAATTTGATTGAGTAATACATTTTGCTTGATTAAAAGCAGTTTGAGAAAGTTGTGAATTGCCTTTGAAATATTTTCAAAACAATATAACTTGAAGTTTAAATTTATTTGAATTGATGAATAAATATTGAGTTAAAAATATTATTTTTTCAAGTAGTGCTACTGTGTATGATATATCAAGTTTACCAGACAATGCTATTAATAGAGTATGAACTGATTTTATTTTGAAAAGATGATTGAAAGAAACTGATCCAGTATGAAATACAACAAATCCTTATGGAAGAACAAAATTTATAATAGAGCAAATATTACAAGATTTAGCTAGATTTAGTTGATTTAGAGTCATTAGTTTGAGATATTTTAATCCTATTGGAGCACATCCTTCTTGATTTTTATGAGAAGACCCAAACTGAATACCAAATAATTTGTTTCCTTATATAATGAAAGTGTTGAAATGAGAGTTAGAATATTTAAAAATTTTTGGCAGAGATTATCCTACAAAAGATTGAACTGGAGTAAGAGATTATATAGATATAATGGATTTGGTAGATGGACATATTAAAGCGTGGAAATATTTAGAAGATAGAGGTCTGAAGAGTGGAGAGAGGTCTGAAGAGTTAAAAGAGGTCTGAAAAAAAGAATGATTTTTTGAGGTATTTAATTTATGAGTTGGTAGAGGAGTTAGTGTTTTAGAAATGGTTAGATTAGTTGAAAAAGTTAGTTGAAAAAAAGTTCCTTACAAAATAGTAGAAAGAAGACCAGGAGATTTAGCAGAAGTTTAGTGTGATGCATCTAAAGCAGAGAAGGAATTGGGGTGGAAAGCTAAAAGGAGTTTAGAAGAGAGTATTAGAAATGGTTTGAGGTTTTACGGGATAAATTAAAGTTTACTTATTATTTTTAAATAAAATTAAAAATTGCGATGAATGATATTATTTAGAAAATAAGTAGATTATTAATTAAAGTATGAATTGATTCTAGAACTTTAATTTGATATAAAAACTTTTTAAAATTTGTTTTTAAATGCAATAAAATTATAGAAAGAAAAATTTCTTAGTTTGAATTTTCAAAAAGTTTTGCTGAATACTATTATTCTGAATACTATAAAGAAAAAATGCAAAATTTGTTAAAGTGATTAGATGAAAAAAGTAAAAAAATAATTGAGAAAATAATAAGTAGGTATATTTATATATATCATAATAATATTTTAGATGTTAATAAAGTATTAGATAATATAAATGAAAATACAATTAAAAAATATTTAAAAAACAAAAAAGAAGTATTAAAAAAATATAGTTTATTAAATTGATTTTATTCTGAATCTGTATTTTATTTTAAGAATTGATTAGTTTTTATTCCAAAAAATATATTAAAAAAATATAAATGAAAATCTATAATAGATGGAGGTGCTTTTATATGAGATAGTGCAATAGTTTTTAATAATGAATTAAATCCTTCAAATATTTTTTTGTTTGAACCAGACACAAAAAATTATAATTTAATGTTAGAAGTGATAAAAAAAAATAATTTAACTAATTGTTTTCCTGTTAAAAAATGAATTTGAGATATAAAGTGAAGAGTAAATTTTATATCTCAATGATGATGAAGTAAAATTTGAAAATGAACTGATTATATAGAAATCACAACTATTGATAATTTTATAGAAGAAAATAAAATAAATGATTTATGAGTGATAAAGTTAGATATTGAATGATATGAATTAGAAGCTATTAAATGAGCTATAAACACTATAAAAAGATTTAAACCAATTTTACTAATTTCAATTTATCATTCTGCTAAGGATTTTTTTGAAATTAAACCATTAATTGAAAAATTAAATTTAGGTTATATATTTAAAATAAGAAAATTAACTTTTATTTCTCCTACTATTGATACAATATTAATAGCATATCCAGAAAAATAAATTTAAAGTTTTATTTATCTGTTAATAAGATAAACAATAGAAATGAAAAATATAGCTGTTATTTTAGCATGATGAAAATGAAAAAGATTTTGAAATTATATACCAAAGCAGTTTACAAAGCTTGCTTGAAAACCAATTATTCAATATACTTTAGAAATATTTAATCAACATAAATTGATTGACGAGATAATTGTAGTAATTAATAAGAAATATAAAAATAAATTAAAAGAAATAATAAATAAAATTAAATTAAATAAAAAAGTTTTTATAATTGAATGATGAAGTACAAGACAAGAATCATCATATAATGCAATTAATTTTTTAAGCAAAAATAATAAAGTTAATAAAAATGATAATATTTTATTTCATGATGCTGTTAGACCTTTTGTAAGTTTAGAAATTATTACTGAAGTAATTAATTATTTACAAAAATATAATGCCATAGATGTAGCTATACCTGTTACTGATACTTTAATAAAAGTGAATAATAATATAATTATTGATATACCTGAAAGAAGTAATTTTATGAGATGACAAACTCCACAAGGATTTAAATTTCGAATAATAAAAGAAGCACATGAAAAAGCTAGAAATGAAAATTTTAATAAAGTTACAGATGATTGTTGACTTGTTTTAAAATATTTTCCTAATGAAAAAATATATGTTGTAAGATGAGAAGAAAAAAATATTAAAATAACTTATCCTATAGATATATTTATAGCTAATTATTTAATTCAGTTAGGTAATAAATTGAAATTTTCAAAACCTAATTTGAATTTTTTTAAATGAAAAACAGTGATTATTTTTTGAAGTTCTTCTTGAATATGAAAAGAAATATTTAATATTTTAAATAATATAAAAGAATGTAAAGTATATTGATTTTCAAGAAGTAATTGAGTGGATATAACTGATAAAAATAGAATATCTAAAATATTTAGTTCAATTTATAAAAATAATTGAAAAATAGATATTATTATTAATACTGCTGGTATATTATATAAATGAAAATTAGAATCTTTATCTTATGATAAAATTAATGAACAGATTAAAACAAATTATTTCTGAAGCATCATAATTGCTAAAGAAGCTATTCCTTATTTAAAACAAACTTCTTGACACTTAATACTTTTTGGTTCAAGTTCTTATTCAAGAGGGAGAGCAGAATATACTATTTATTCATCAACTAAAGCTGCGTTAGTTAATTTCATTCAATGACTATCAGAAGAATTATCTGAATATAATATTAAAGTTAATATAATTTCTCCTGAAAGAACATTAACACCAATGAGAATTAAGAATTTTGGTAATGAACCTAAAAAAAGTTTATTAGATGCAAAAGATGTAGCAAAAATTACTTTGAAAGTTATTGAATCTTGAATAACTTGACAAAATATTGAAATTAGAGTAGATGAATTTAATTAATTTTATATCTATATTTTTAAACATAAAATAACCAAATAATATGAATTTTATAAAAGGTTTAATTAGATATTTTTTATGAATTTTGTTATTTATATTAAGTTATATAATACCAAAAAAGAAATGATTATATGTTTTTGGTTGAATAAATTGAAAAACTTTTTCTTGAAATTCTAAAGCTATGTTTTTATATTTTCTTTTTAATGATAGAAATAAAGAAATATATTATCATATAAGAAATAAAAAAGTAATTGATTATTTAAACAATAATTTTTCTTTTTTAAAATGAAAAATAATTAATATAAATTCATTAAAATGATTTTAGAATATATTAAGAGCTGAGTTTATATTTGTAGATGCTGATTTTTTTGATGTATCTTCTTGATTTTCTTTTCAACCATGAAGATTTAACATAATTAGTTTAGAGCATTGAGAATGATTTAAAAAATTATGAGTAAATAATTTTAATTTTAAACCTAATTTATTTACTTTATTAATGTTTGTTAATTATTATAGAAATATTATTTTTTGATGTGTTTCTTCAGAATATATGCAAAATCATTTTAATTGTTGAAATTGTACTAATAAATATATTATTACTTGATATCCGAGAAATGATGTATTTTTTAGAAATGATTTAGAAATTTTTGATGTAAAAAAAAGATATAATTTGTAGAAGTATAAAAAGATTATTTTATATGCTCCTACACGGAGACCTAAAACGAAATATATTTATCCATTTTCAAGGAAATTCTTAATTAATTTTGATAAATTTTTAAGAGAAAAAAATTATTTATTTATAGTTAAAGGCCATCAAAATTCTTTTAAAATTATTAATGATAAATATGAAAATATAATAGATATAACTGAAGATATTTTAGATATTCAAGAATTATTAAAATACACAGATATCTTAATAACAGATTATAGTAGTATCTTTGTAGATTTTTTATTGCTTAACAGACCAATTTTATTCTATGCTTATGATTTAGAATATTATAAAAATAATTTAATTGATTTAGTAGATGAATATGAAAAGTGCATAATAAGAAAATGATTGATAAAAAATATGAATGAAATAATTAAAATTCTAGAAGAAGATTTAATGAAAGACAAATGATATTAGAAAGAATATATTGATCTGAAAAATAAGTATCATAAATATAAAAGTTGATGATATATTAAAAATGTGTTGAATCAATTGTCTAAAATTAATTCTTAAAATTTAAAAATCATGATATTAGTTATATGACCAGATTTTAATAAAATTAAAACTTGACCTAGTATATGAGTTAAAAATTTAGTTCAATGATTAAAAGAAAATAATCAAAAATTTTTATATATTAGCTGACTGTCTTTAAAAGTTATTTTAAAGTTAGCAAGTATATTTTTTATTAAAAAGATTTATATTAATTGAATCAAGAATATTAATTTATTATTTTATTTGTTAAAAATTTTTAAGTATAAAAAATTTATTGTTTGACCAGATTTTGAATACGATAATAAAATTTTTAATTTTGATAATTGTCTTTTTTTAGTTCCAGGCAGTTAGAGAAAAAGATTTTTATTAGAAAATTATAATATAAGTAAAAATAAAGTTGAAATTTTTAAATTACCTGTTTGAAAAGAATATCTTGAAAATACAAGTACAAGAGATTGAGATATTATTGTATATTATAAGAATTTTTTACATGTTAATGAAACAAAAGAAACTATAAAGAAAAAAGAAAAAATTTTTAATAAAATAATTAATTTTTTAGAATTTAATAAACAAAAATATAAAATATTTGTTTATTGAAAATATAATCAATCTGAATAGTTAAAATCACTTAAAAAAGCAAAATTAGTAATTTTTATAACTTGAGCTGAATGATGACCAATAGCAAAAAATGAAGTGATGGCATTAGATATACCTATTCTTAATTATGAACAAAAAATAAGACTTATAAATAATAAAAATAAAATTATAAATTATGCAAGTTCTTTACCTGATATACCAGAAAATATTTATTGAAAAGATTTTATTGATTTTAAATCTTTTTTAGAAGGTTATAGATATATTTTAAATAATTATGATAAGATTCATCCAAAGAAATATATATTAAAAAATTTAAGTCCTAAAGTAACAGCAAAAAAATTAGTAGAATTATTTAAAAAAATTAAATAATTTTTTCTTTCTTTAAAGTATTAATAAATTTATCAGTTATTTTATTCTAATCAAAATTTTTAGCATATTTAAAAATCTTTGGTCTTAATTTTTTATTTTCTTTTATTAATTTTTCTAGGTAAAAATTTATATTTTTTAATTCATCTTTATTATTAATATCTATTTTTTTAATAAATTCTGTTTCTTCTAGATTTATTCAAGCAGATTTTGATACTAATAAACTGCATCACGCTGCTAATGCTTCCTTTACTACAAGAGGATCTCATTCAGATTTGCTTAATAATACTAATACTTTATAATTTCATAAATTATTATAAACTTCTTCTTTAGACCATATTCCTAAATAATTATGAGGAGTTAATTTTATAGTTTTATCTAAGTATGGTCAAACAAAATCAATTTTATATTTTAATGAATAATACTGTAAAAATAATTCTTGTCCTTTATTTTTATTGATATTTCAAAGGTATATAATATCTTTTTGTGGATTATCAATTTTTTTAAATTTTTTTGTATTTATTCAATTAGGTATTATATAATATTTTCAAGTAAATCATAGATTTATAAAATATTTTGCCATTCTTGATGATAGAGCTATCATTATACTATCTTTGAAATTTGATGTTATCCTAGATAACATTCTAAAAAATTTAGTTTCCTTATTGTTTATAACGTATCAATTATGAGAAGTCTATAAAAATATATTATTCTTAAAAAATATTTTATTAAGAATGTACGAAATAACTAAATAAGGTAAATAATGAAAATATAAAATTTTATTGTTTATAAAAACTGTTTCTTTTATTAATTTAAAAATATTCTTTGTATTTATTATTTTAACTTTAAATCATTTTTTTTCTAAATGAATTTTTTGATTTCGAATTATATCTTCTACTGCTCAATATCACTTAGGAGGTATTTCAATTTTTCATGAACCAATTAAAATAATTTCTTTTTTATTCATTTTATTTAATAATTTTTAATATTTTAAATATTTTTCTAAAAATTAATTTTAATGATAAAAAGAAAGATGAAACAATAACTTTTCAATCAGCAACTTCTATTCAATTAGATATATTATAAGTATGAAACGCTAAAAATCATGAAGGAGGTTTTATACTTTTTATATATTTTTCTTTATAATGTTTTTCATTTAGAATTAATATTTCTAATATATTAATTTTACTTCAATAAAAAATACTATTGTCTTGAGAGATTCTATAAAGTTTATCATATTTTTTTATAATATTTCATCAATTTCTAGAAAATTCTTGATTAGTTATTATAGGGTTCTTTGGATGAGGTAAGAAAGGTTTTTTTAAGAAATCTTCTGAAAAAAAAATTAATAAATTATGTTTATATTTTTCTTTTAACTTACTAGTTAATAAAAATCGTTTATTATTAAATTTTATTAAAATGCTATCTACATATTTACCTTTTAATAATGTTTTTATTTTTTTTAATTCATAAGGAAAGTTTGTAAATTTATATAAAGCTATTTCATTATTCTCTGAAGTTTCAGGAATTAGATAAAAATTTTTTTTATATTTGAATACAAAAGGAAAAGATAAATGATAATCTTTTTTTAAAATTATTCTTACATTTTTAAGAATATTTTGTGGAATATATAATTCTCATACACATAAGTATCATTTTCATTCTGTTAATTTAAATTCTTCAAAAAATAGATAATACTTTCAATTATAATAAATAATAAAAGGATCTGCTCTAGACACATTATATGGCTGGGGAATTCTAATCTATTTTTTAGAATTTTTTGTTCTATATAATAACACTCGTTGGGTAGGGATAAATTTAAGAATTAATTTATTTAGTAGATTCTTCATATTATTTTCTTAAAAAACTCTTAAAACTGATTAAGAAGAATTTGAAAGGAGAAAAGTATTGTTTATAAAATTTATAATGAATTATAGTAAAGTAAAAAACAGCTGCTAGTCATCATAACATTCAATAAAGTTTTTTAAAAAGTTTTATTCTTGCTATAATTAATTTTTCTCATAAGATTCAATATTTAGTTCCACTACTTTTTTTAGTATGAATTACTATAGGTTTATTATAATGATATACTTTTAATCATTTTTTTTGTGCATTTCTTAAAAATAAATTTTCTTCTCAAATCGGATAAAGAGCTCATAATCAAAATTCTTCATCAAAAAATAAATTATTTTTTATGATGCTCTTTCTTTTAAAAGTTATTCACTAACTACTAATTTTACAAATAGAAAATAAACTATGTTTTCCTTCTTTTACTTTAAATTTAAATTTTCAGTTTTTATCTAAAGCTTGAAAAGTTATTATATCAGCATCTTTAAATTTTTTATATCATTCTTTAATAATTTTTTCAAATCAAGGTAAATAATCTAAATCATCATCAGTTATTATACAAATATCTGCTTCAGAGAGTTTTAAAGCATTATTTCTATTTTTGGAAAGTCATTTATCATACATATAACTATATTTAATATTTTTATGATATTTTTTTAACTCGTTTATATCTTCTGGTTGTATAGATTTATCAGTTATTTGATGAGATATTACGATTTCATCTAAATTTTTAAGTTGTGGTAAAAGATGTTTTTTTACTTTTTCAATATTTTTATTCATTGTTGTGATTAAACTTCAAATTGTTAGATTATTTTGCATTTTTATATTCTAACTTTTTAAATAACCATAAGACAACCTTAGATGGCAGAAATAAAAGTCAAATTTCTGCCAAAATATAAATTAAAGTAGAGAATTTGTTTGGACAATATTTAAAATTTTTCAATTGAACTTTGATAGTATTTCTAAGAGTTAGTTTTAAATATTTTGTTTTTCATTGCTTTAAGTGAATTCTATATTTTAATAAGTATTCTGGTATGTTTGCTATTTTATATCATTTATTGAAAAATCTAAACTATAATTCATAGTCTTGAACTCTTTCAAATTCTTCATTGTATTTTCATACTTTATCTAAATCTGATTTTCTTATCATTACTGCAGGTTGAGCTAAAGGAGATTTTTTGCAAATTATTTTTTTAATTTCTTTGTAAGTTACAGGATATTTTCTATATCAAATTGTTTCTCAATTTTCATCAATAATTTCTAAAAAGCTTCACACTATAGAGTATTCTTTATTTTTCTCTAAAAAAATAAATTGTTTTTCTAGTCTATTTGGTTTAGCAATATCATCAGAATCAATAATTGCTATATATTTACTTTTTGGATTCACTAAGCTTAAAAGCTTATTTCTTGTTTTTACAACTCAAATGTTTTTTTCATTTTTATATGCTTTTATTCTTTTGTCTATTCTAGCATATTTTTGAATAATTTCCTAACTCTTATCTATTGAACAATCATCAATTATAATAAATTCAAAATCTTTAAAAGTTTGATTTAAAATACTTTCTATAGTTTCTCAAACAAATTTTTCTGAATTATACGCCGGCATTATCACAGAAATTTTAGGAATAGTCATAACATTATTAAAATTATTTTTTAAATAATTTTTATAAAAACAAGAAATTATTATATTTTAATTAAAAATTTTTATTTTTTCATTTAAATAATAAAATAATTTTTATATCGATATTTAAAAAAGTATGAAAACTTTTCAGGACTTTAAAAATAAAATTTGATTAAATAATAAAGATACTGTAAATAATAATATAGAAAAATTGTATAAATTACTATGATTGGAAAAACTTAATTTTCAATAGTTTTATATAAAATTATTCTTTTCTTTAAGAATATTATCGTTATTGGTTTAGAAATTTTATTATCAACTATATATTTTATAGTTATTAGAAGCAATTTCGAAATATGAAATAAGAGAATTAAAAGATTTTAAAGATATATAGTTGTTCTTTAGAGAAAAAAATAGATATTTATTTAAAAAACTTTGATTAGAAAAAATATTAGAGGATGAATATTGCGATTTTTTTATAAATTATTTAGTTATAAATTCTTTATTTGTATATTTGTATAGTGAAAAAGCTTATTATGAAAAATAGAAAAATATTTTAGATGTTTTTTCTTTTTTAAATTTAAAAGAAGGCAAAGTTAAAGAAATATTTGATGAAGAAAAATTTAATATTTTAGTAGAATGGCTGCAAAAAATATGATATTCTGAGGAATTAATTAACTCTATTAGAAAATATAAATTCAATATTTTCCAAATTATTGAAAAAAGTTCTTTTTATAATCCTTCTATATTTTCTCAAATTTGAAATTATAATTTGAGTAACACAATTTTTCCTATTTCAATTGATGTTTGACTATGAAAAACTTATTTATGATTGTTTAGTTCTTTACTTTATCTTTTATATGTTGATGATTCAGTAATTAAAAATGTTCTTAATACTATAGAAGTAAAAGAAGATAAAGATAAAGTTTTAATAGAACAATAGTTGATTTTATCTAAAAAAATAGTGGTAATTTCAAATAAACCTATATTAAAATAGTAGGAGATTTTATTAACCAAAATTTGAATCGAAAAAAGAGATTATACTGAATCTTTTTGAGATTGAGATATTTTAATAGAAATATGAAATTTTATTTATTTAGTTGAAGATAATATTTATAATGTCTGAAAATTATTGTTTGAAAAATATTTTGAAGAAAATGAAGAAATAACATAGTATTTTTTGAGAAACATAAGTAATATAAATATTAGAAAAATTATAAGAGAAAAATGATTTAAAGAATTTTTTATCGATAAAAATTCTTATGATTTTTTGAAAAATCAATTTAAAAATAATAAATGAGATTTTGATGAATTCTTTCTAGCGTTGAAAAATGTTTTTGAAATAAAAATTAGAATTTCTGAAGATTTATTAAATACTGAAGAAGAAAAAGCAATATTTGAATATATTACAAAAAATGATGATAAAAATGAATTGAATACAGAATTCTCTATAGATGATTTGTTTGATTCAATTGATTCTTTGTTTGATAAAAAAAGAAGAAAAGAATGATTAAAAGAAAAAGAAAACTTAATTTCAAAATATTGAGAAAAAATTGCTAAAATGATTGAAGTGATAAAAGAAAATTTTGTTTTTGAAACTTATGAATTTACTGCTAAAAACTTTTTTAATTTTTATAAAACGTTCTTAGTATATCCTTTAGAATTTTTATGAGTAGAAGATTATGTAGAAAAATTTATAGATGAATCAAATAATGCTAATTATTTTGCTAAATGAAAATTATGATATGTTAAACATATTATTATAGACGAAATTGTATTTTTAAAAACAGATTTTTCTTCTTATATTTCTACTGATATATGATATAAATCAATAATAATATTAACTGCACAAAATATAAAAAATAATTTCTTAACTATATATAAAATATTATGACATGAAAGTAAAAAATGAGCATAGTATATTTATATGAATACAATTTTGTCTAATTCACTTTACAAAAAATATATTTTAGATGAAATAAGTAATTTATATGAAGCATGAAATTTCTATTATCATATAGTTGATAGTTTATGAAAAGAATTGAAAGGTGTTCTTGACGATTTATGACAAAATATTGTTATCCACTTTGTTCAAAAATCTAATGAAATTTATTATCTTTATGCAAGTTTAATAAAAATTATTGATAGTATGGTTAATACAAAAAATCTAAAAACAACAATTTATTCACTTAAATTAGAGAAAAGTTTTAATCAATTATTAGAGATTCTTGAGCAATTCGAATATGAAATAAATAGTTTTCATAAAATTGAAGTCAAATGAGATAAAATACGTGTAAGAGAAGTTTTAGAAACTTGAAACAAATTAATTAATATATTAAATAAAATAAAAGATTTAGTAGACATTACAAAAATGAATTATGATTTATTGACAAATCTTTTCTTTAAAAATTTATTCAGAACATTTTTTGTAAAAGTAAAAGTTGATTGAAATGAAGAGAAATATTTAGCAGAAGTAATTACTTATAATACTGAAGAACTTGTAAAATTATTCAAAAAATATAAACAAAATAGTAAAGTTGATTTTATCGCAAGAATTCAAACTTTAAAAAATATTGATGAAAAAAGAAAAATATTTATAGAAATATTAAGAAGGATAGATACTGAAAAATTAGAAGAGTTAAAAAATATAGATGATAAACAAGTAAAATTTTTATTAGACTTTCTAATGCTTTCATTAACATTTTCAGAATTTATGAGTATATTATTAAAGCTTGCACAACTGCTTGATGAAACAATATACAAAAAAACAAACGAAATTATTAAAACTAATATTTTGCAGAAAATAGAAAATGAATTAGAAATAATTTTTAAGAAAATAAACGAAATTATTAAAAAATGAGTAGAAGTTCATAAAATCTTATATAAAAATAAAATTGCTTTAAATAATGAAGATATAATTAAAAGAATATACGAAAGAAAAGAAGAAATTGAAGAAGAAGTGAGAGAGCTTATTAGAACTACAAAGAAAGAAATAATGAATAGTTCAAAAGATAGAATGTAGTTAGCAGTTGGAAGAGTTAAAAAATTAATAAAATTATTGTACGATAAATTAATTAATTCTGATTTAATTGTATTTTTTGATGTAATATCTCTAAATTCATATTTTTATGACTATGATAGAAAAACAGAATCTGTAATTGTAATGTTATGAGAAGAATTAAAAAATGTAGCAAAAGATATAAATGATATATTGAAGAATTATATACATATGCTAGATTTGTTTAATTTAGATGATGAAACTATGAAAAAAATAGAAGAATGAAAATGATGAGTTTTATGAATTATAGAATCTGATAAAGATTGAAAAAGTACATTTAATATATGAAGATGAATTAACTTACAGAAATTCAAAAATCTTTTGATTCTTTATATTGATAACTTTAGCTCAGAAGAATTAAATCAGATTATATGAAGAGTTGAAAGACTTTGAAGCAAAGACAAGAAAAATATTGTTCTTGTTAAAAGAACTGACATAAATAATAAAGAATTAAAAAGTTATATTTCAAGAATTAAAGAATTATGAGTTAAATATGTTGTAGAAAGAGAAATAGATAATTTTATTAATAAATTAAAAAATAGAAAAAATAAAAATTATGATGAATTATCTAATAAATTATTCAATCAATTACAATCAATTACTATTCAATAGGAAATGTTTAGTATGCTAGAAAAAATATGAAAAGAAAGAGTAAAAATAGAATGAATTATTAATTTAATAGGTAACTTAAATAAATTGATTGAAGAAGAAAAAGATCTATCACATATAATCTTGAAAAATGTATTTACAAAAGAAAATCTTGTTAAATCAATCTTACAAACTATTTAATTTCTTCTTGAATAATTCATAAGGAAGAAAATTAAATTTTGTAAAAAATTCAAATGAAATCTTTAAATTTTTTAATTCTTCTTTATTATTATTTTTAATTAAATTATTTAAAATTTTAATTCTATTTAAAGTCTTTTCTATTTTTCATCTTGTTAATTCTTCTTGAAAATCTCGATTTAAAATAAAATAAAAAAGCAAGATAAAATTTTCAAAACTATAAATCATATCTCATTTAATTAATTTGAAAGAAAATCAATAAATTTGTTTTAAATCTACATATCAATCTAAAATAATATTTTTAAACATATTTATAAAATCATTTAATGTTATTTTTTTATTTAATCAATTATTATTTTTTATTTGTTCTATTAAAAGTTTATAAATATAAGGTAAAAATGAATAAAATGAATATTTTGAAAAAGTAAAAATAATATTTTCTTTTTTTTCTTTTATTTCAAAAAAAGAATATATTTTTGTTTGTTCTAAAAATTTCTTTCAAAAATATTTTAAAAAACTTTCTTTATTAAAATAAATATTTAATCATACTAAATAAGAATTAATAAAAGAATAAAAGATAATATTTTTTATTAAATCATTTATATTTTTATTTTTAAAATAATAGTTTTTATGTTTTTTATCTAAGTAAAATATATTGTTTACGTCATCATAAAGAATAAAATATTTTTCAGAAATCTGTAAATCTTCTTGTAAATCATTTAACTCCTGATTTTCATTTTTTATAGCAATAACATTATTTAATATTCAATTTTTATAAATTGAATCTGTATAAATGATTTTTTTAATTAATGAATTTAGAAAAAATAACATTTTAATTTTATCTTCTTTATTTATATGTGTGCTATCAAACAACAATGATAAACTATCTTTTTCAATTTTATAACAATAAAAAAAGTCTTTTATTTTAATGAGAAAAATATTTCAATTAAATACAAACATTCAAGAATCTTTTACTTCTTCAATTATTGGCAATATTTTTTTTCTCATTCTATCTGATAAAAAAAGATTCATATTTTTTCTAAAAAATAAATAAATATTTTTAATTAATATAGAATATTATTTTTTTACAATATTCTATATTAATATTAAAATTCTGTTTATAAACGTTTAATTACAAAAAAATTAAAATATGAATAATGTAAAGTATTTAAAAAGAATATTAGAAAAATATGAAAATAATAATCCTTTAGATTTACAAGAGATTATAGAAAAATATACTGACTTAAATTTTAAAAGAATATGAAACAATTATGCAACTACTTGTCCATTTCATGAAGAAGATACGCCATCATTTTTTGTAAATCAAGAAAAATATATTTTAAAATGTTTTTGATGTTGACGGACATCTAAATCTGTTTTATATTTTCTTTTTGATTATGTTTTTAAAAGAGATTTTTGAAAATTTTTCGATTTTTTAAAAAAGTCAAAAATAGTTTGAGAAGATATATTTTCTAAAGAGTATTTATGACAATTAATTACTATAGAAACAGAATTAGATTTATATTTAGAAAAAAGATTAAGATTTGATAATAAAGAAGTATCAGTAATAAATGAAAAAGTTATGGAAAATTTAAAAGATAAAGTAGATGAATATTATATTAATTAGATTAAAAAAGTAAAAGAAGCTTGATGACATGCTTATATTTTAAATTATTGACATAATCTTGTTTTACATTTTGTCTATAAAAAATGAGATTCAGGTAATAAATATTTATCAGTTGATAAAAAATTATATTATTCTAATTTTAAAGAAAAAACACATAAATTTAATTTTAATATTTTTTTCAATAATTCAACTGAACTTTTTGAAATTAATAATTTAATATTATTTTCTTCTAAAATACAAAAATAGCTGCAAAAAGTCAAATATAATGATAATTTTATAAATAAAGATTATATTATTAATTACTTTTTTAATTTACCTTACACAATAAATTTTTTTGAATGATACTTTGATTCAAATGTATATGATTATAATTGAATTAATTTTATTTTAAATTGAGTAAGTGAAATTAAAAATTACAGTTTTCAAAAAGAAATAGTTGAAAATATATTAAATATTCAAGAAAAAGTTTTTAATGAAAATAAAATTGAATTAACTTATTTTCTTTTATTTTTTGATAATGATTTAGCTTGAAGAATTTGAATTCATAATTTAGCTAGCGTTTTATTAAGAAATAAAAATTATTTTTTGTTTTTCAAATGATTAAAATTTTTTAATTTTATACAATTTCAAAAATATTTAAATTATATTATTGATTTATTAATTTATTTTAAAGAATGAAAATATAACTTAGATGATTTTATCAATGTATTAAATAAAGATTATTATACAACAATTAATACAAATTTTTTTAAAAAAGAAGATTATATAATTAATGAACTTTTAAAATTAAAAGATGAAAAAATTAAAGATTTAAATCAATTATATATTATTCTAAATAAATTTAGATTATTATCTACTTTACTTATTAGTAAGAAAATATGAAATGAAGAAAAATTAAATAGTTTATATTCAAAAGAATTAGAAAATATATTAAATAAAAATTCATTATTATTTTTAAATACAAAAAATGTATATATTGAGAAAAATATAAAAGCTGAACTTATAGTATTTTTAATTTTCAAATATCTTAAGAAAAAATTTTTTCAAAGTTTTGAAGATATAGAATCTATAGATAAATTATCATATAGTAAATATTTTAATTGTGAGTATTGAGATATGAAAGTTTCGTTTGATAAGATAATGAATAAAATTAAAGATTTTTCAGCTTATAGATTTAAAAAATGAGTGTTAAAACCAGTTGAAAAATTAATGATAGATTATTTAATATATTTTTACTTTTTAGAAAATAAATTATTTAATTTATTTGATACTGATAAAATAAAAAAAATAATCAAAGCATTTTTTATACTTAAATATTGATGAAATAAATATGAAAAAGATAAATTATTAAAATTAAATAAAATAGAAAAAAATTTACTTTGATTATATGAACAATTTGAAGAAGTAGACAATCTTTATATTAATTTTCTTTTGTATATATTATTTAAAAATAATGAAGAAGAATTTAATAAGTTTTTAAATGAAAAAATTATTTTTTCAGATAATATTAAAAAAATAAGAGATTTTATTAATGAAAATGAAGTATATGAATTAGATAATTTCTTTTGATTAAATAAATTTATTTTTAGAGATAAAATAGAATCATTATTAGATATAAATGATAAATGAATATTAAACAAATTTATTGAATATTCGTCTTTAATAAATTTTGTTAATATCTAAAGTCTATATTAAAATAAAAAATAATATTTTAATTTTTTACATTTAAATAAATGGTTAATAAAGACTAGTTTTTAAAAGAGTTGAAAAATGCTTATAATCTAAAAGATAATTTTGAAAATAAAAAACTAGATGATTATATTGTTAAGAATTTTTGAAATTTCTTCAATGAATTTATAAATAAAAAAAATATTAATAAATTTAAAAAAGAAGTTTTAAATTGTAAAGAAATTAGAAATTTTTTAAAGAAAATAATTATTGATGAATTTAAAGAAGATATAGAAGAAGAAAAAATAGAATATTATTTGAATAATTCTATGAGTGATATAATCTGAAAAATAAAACATAAACAAGAATTAGTATAGAGAAAAAGAGAAGTTAATTTTATTTTTTATTATGTTTTTTAGTTATATATTTTTTATTTAGTTAGAGAAAAAATATTTAATTGAAAAGAATTAATAGAAAAAGAATATATAATTAGATATACTAAAGAAAAAAAGAGAGAGCCATGAAAAATGCCAAACAACGTTTCAATCTATACAGATATTAAAGTATTATTATTAAGTAAAATTTTTAATTTAATTAATATTTCTGATTTTTATATATATAAAGCATTTGATAAAAATTTTATTTTATTTTAGATAGTTTGATTTTATTTTTTTAAATTCTCTTATTTTTGATTATTTAACGATGATTTATTTGCTTAGCTTGCTTCAAAATATAGAATAAATTATGATAAAGATATAAATTATATATTTTCAAATTATTGAAAAAATTTATGAATATTGTATAAATTTAATTTTATAATTTCAGAAATTAAACTAAAATCTGATGAATTTTTATCTTCTACATAGTGAATAAATCTTTTTACTATAATGTTTAACAATTTTTTAATAGATAATTTTAATAAATTGCAAAATGAAGAAGAAAATAAGTTGATAAACAATTTATTTTTTATTTATTCACTTTGAAGAAAAGCAAAAACTTTATATGTAAAAAATGAATTAAAATATTTAAAAGAATTTTTTAATTTTATTAAAAAAAGAGATAAAATAAAAATTAAACAGGATAAAATAAAAGATTTTTAGGATAATTTAAAATGATATGAAAAAATAATAATTTATTATAAATTAAGAGTTATAAATTTTAAAGGTAGTAGTTCTTTTTCTAATAATTTAAGAAATTACTGATATAATAGGATAGCATCTTATAAACAAACAAAACAATATAAAAGTGAAATCAAATGAAATATTATAAATTGAGAAAAACAATATATATTAGAAAATTTAATTAAAAATTGAAAAGTTAAGAATAAAAATAATCCTTTTTATATAGTTGATAATAGTTGATTAATTGAAGATATAAATAAAATAGTTAGTTATATTAAAGAAGATTATACATTAAGTTTTGATGAAAAAATAGAGTTAGTATGACACAACTTAGTAGAAATAATAAAACAATATTGAAAAGAAAATTTTAAAGTTGTATATGAAAATTATTTAAGTGAGGAAATAAAGAAAGAATTAATATTTTATTGTTGAGAATTAATTGAAAAAATTCTTTAATTTTTATATTATTAAAAAGTAAATTTTTATATGTTAAATAATAAAAGATGTATTTAACTGTAAAAGACATAAGAAAAATCTTTATAGAAAAATATAAAAATTGAGAATTCGTAGAAGAACCTAATTGAAATTGAAAAATGATAGAAATATTATGAGCTTCTTTTATTGCAGATGAAGATGCTATTTTTTGAAAAGTTAATCGGAATTATGTAAAAAAAGAAATACAATGGTATGAATCTCAATCTCTAAATGTTTATGATATGCCTAATCCTCCAAAAATATAGAGGCAAGTCTCAGATAAAGACTGATACATAAATAGTAATTATTGATATTTGATTTAGTCGAAAGAAAATTTTGAGCAATATAAACATTGTTTAAGAGAATTGAGAAGAAATCCATATAGTAGAAAAGCAATTATGATATATACAAGACCTTCTATTCATGAAGAATATAATGTTAATTGAATGCATGATTTTATTTGTACTAATGCAGTTTCATATTATATTAGAAATAATAAACTTCATTGTGTAGTTCAAATGAGGTCAAATGATGTTGTTTTTTGATATAAAAATGATAGAGCTTGGCAAGACTATGTTTTAACTAAATTATTAAATGACTTAAAAGAAGATTATCCTTGAATAGAAAAATGAAATATTTATTAGCAAGTTCAGAATTTGCATATATATGAAAGACATTTTAAATTAATAGAAGAATTAATAAATAAAGAAAAAAAATAAAAAATTAATATATTTTTATTTTTTAAATCTAACAAATATGGAATTAAAAACATTAACTAAAAAATTTCATTCTATATCTGATGATTATATAAATTATGTTAATAATTTAGTAAAAAAATCTTGTAGTGAGAAAACCAAAATTTATTATCATAAAATTTGATTTTCAGGTATAAAGATTAAAAAAGATTGAGAATTAGAAATAACTGATAAAAAATTAAATTTAGTTAATAGATGAGCTTTATGAGCTATAATTTATTTATCAAAATTTCTCGCTAATTTTTTTGATTTAGAATATATATGATGGGACGAAGTAAAAAATTTGAATTCATTAAAATCAAACGAATTTTTAATACTTGAATGGTCAATGAATTTTAAAAAAGATGAATATTATAATGTTATAAAAAAATTAGCAGAAAAATATAAAAACAATGTAATTTATTATGTTTCTGATACATGGTATCTTACTGATGATGAGATAAAAATGCAAGATATATTTGATAAAATTGTTATTACTTCTGTTTATATGTTTAAAAATTGGAAAGAAAAATTAAGTCCTAATAAAATAACAGTATGACATAGTATACCACGAATATGGTCTTACTTAAAAGAATTTAAAGAAAAGAATTTAAAAATAGAATCATTATATGAAGAATGGCTAAAAAAACAAAATGTAATTATTTTTTGATGAAATGAAAAAGATAGATGGGAGCAATTGAAAAAATTTGTTTGAAGACCTTGATTTATATGGCTTTGAAAATCAGAAACTCTCACTAAATTGTTAAAAGACGAAATTTGAAGCAGTTGGGAATGCAAAATAGATCAGCCGGCATTTAGCTTTTTTGAAAAAAATTCTAAATATACTATCTTTTTACAAAATTATGAAAATCATAAATATAGCGAGATATATAGAATAGTAGAAGCTTTATTTGTAAATCAGATATGATTTTCTGTAAAAAGTAAAGATTGCTATTATGACCCTACTTGAATTTTATTATCTTCAAAAGATTATAGAATAGAAAGTTATGAAGATATAAGAGAAATATATGAAAATTCGCTTCGTTGTTGACATAGCGATAATGAATTTTATAGAAAACTTTATTGATGATTTTATGAGAATATAGCAAACAATTTAGAAAAAAATAAAGAATTATTATTTAATCATTTGAAAAATTTTGTTTCTTTATTTTCTAATTAATTTTTATGAACAGTAATACTTTTTATGAATATTTTTCTAATAAATTAAAAAAAAATTATATTGAAGCAAAAAAGACTTTCAAAAATGATATAGAAAAATTAGATTAGATTTTAATGATATTATTTACAATTTGAAATTTTAATAAATTTCTAGATAAAGATGAAAATTATATAAAAAAATTTTTTAAAGAGAACAAAGTATATTATTATTTATGAGATTATGATAAATTATGTATTTATAATAATTAGATTTTCAATAATTTATTTTCAAAAGAAGAAAAAATATATTATTTAAATTTATTTGATAAATTGTATGATAATTTTTTAGATAAAAAAGATGAAATAAAAAAAATTTATTTTCAAAATAAGAAAAAAATAAATGAATATTTAGAAAATAAATTATATTTTGAAATAATACCTGAACTTTTTGTATGAAATTTACAAACTTCAAATATACTTCTTTTAAATAATAATCCTTGATTTAAAATATATTCAGAATAGATTTTTTTTCATAAACTATTTTGAAAAATAATTGATTATTTAAAATATATTAATATACAAGATTATAAAAAAAATATTTGATTTCTTTAGTCTGCAGATGAATATAATTATACATCATGATATAAATATTGGGAAAAGAAGTTAAAATTGATTAAAAAATTTTTATGACAAGATAAAGAAAATATTTTGTTTAAGAAAATCTCTTTATTAAGGCTTTTACCTTATAGGTCATATAAATTAAAGAAAAAAATATATTTTAAAAGTTTTCAATTTGAAAGAGAAATAGTTTTACAAAAAATGAAAGAAAATGCTTTAATTATTATTCAAAGATGAGTTAAATATCGGTTAAATTAGGTACCTGAATTAAAGCAATATAAAAATACAATAATCTCTAAATCACCTTTATTCATCTGACTTACTCCTAATAATTTCAAACCAGGTGATTAGAAAAAAATAATTAATTATTTAGAGAAATAATTTTGATTTTCTTCTAAATAAAAATAAAAAACCAACATATCAATTATATCATCAAAAATCTTTTTATAACTATAATTATCTTTATTTTTATTCTTAAATATATATTCGTAAAAATCAATAATTTTAATTTTTTCGATTATTTTGATAATTCTTAATATTCTCATTAAAATAGTAATCAATAATTCGTATTTTTTATTAATTGTATAATAACTATATTCTATTTCTTTTATTTTATTTTCATCAAAAATATTTTTAGTTGTAATTCAATAATATAACTTTAGTTTTGAAAATCTAAATGCTATATAAAATTTTATAAATTCTTTTATATTTTCTTTAAAAATATTATTTTTTTCTGAATTTATATTTTTAAAATTTAATGAATTAAACAAATCAGATGTTAATTCTTCTACGAAATGATTTTCTTCTTTAGATAAATTTATATTCATAATTTTTCGCAAATGCTTTGAAATATTTATTAAAAAAATAAATAAAATTAAAAATCAAGTTTTTAATTCTTTTTCATGATATTTTTGTAATAAAAATTTATCTAATAATATTGCTCTTAATTTATATATTGATTTTACTAAATATAAATAAGTAATAATAAATTTCTCTTTATCATTACTTATTTCGTTAATTTTATAAATATCAGCATAATCGAATCTTTTATAAACATCTTCTATAAAAGCATTTAAATTATCTTTAAATGAATTTAAAAAGAAAATATCATATAATTTTTTCTTTACATTGTTTTCAATAATCATGTTTTTAATTCATTTAATAAAAAAGCTAAAACTATATTATAATATAGTTTTATAAAAATATTTTTTTGCTTTTTTAATAATAATATTAAATGAATTTTTTATTTAATTTTATTTTATTTGTTTCTAATATTTCTGTATTATTATTCATCATTATTTTTTTATTTTTTTTTAATTGAATTATATCTATAAAACAATTATTATTCTTATATTGGATAAATTTTATTTTACTTTTTTTCATTATATACTTTATTTATTTATTTTTAAAAATTGTTAAAAAACCGAATAATATAAAGTTTGTAGAAATAAAAAAAATAGAGAATAAGAATAATTTTTTTATTCCATTTTACTCTTTTATTTTAATAATAATCTGTATATGATTTTTATTTAACAAAATTTTTATAAACACATTATTTATAATATTTTCATTTATATTTCTTTTTTTATTTCATAAATATAAAATATATAATTTAATTTTACATTATATATTTAAATATAACATTTATAAATGTATTTGAAAAATAGAATGAAAAAATAGAAATATATATATTTTATCTAAAAGCAAAATAGATTTGAATAAAAAATATCAATTAATTGAAATAGAACCTTGATTTATATATTTAAATTAATTTATTATCAAAATTTAAAATATTCATTATAAAAAATTTTTATATATTTTCAAATCTATATTAATTATTAATTAATATTAAGTTAATTTTAGCAATAAAATAATATTTTTATGAAGTATAAATGTAATAATTGTTGATATGTATCTGCTATAAAACTTTGAAAATGCCCAAATTGTTGAAAATTTGGTACTTTTGTTGCTTTTTGAGACGAAGAAGAAAAAACAAAAAAGAAAAAAATAAGAATTAACAAAGATAAATGAAAAGAAATTATAGAAAGAAAAAAAGAAATTATAAGTAAATTGAAAAGTGATTTTTCAAATAAGAATAAATATTATTATTATTATGATATTCAAAGTAAGGAATTAAAAAGGATTCTAGTTAATTGAATCAAAAAAGCTTGAATATATTTGTTATGATGAGAACCTTGAATTTGAAAATCAACTTTGTTGTTAAAATTAATTAATGAATTAATAACAAAAAATAAAAATATAAAAATAATTTATTTTTCTTGAGAAGAATTAGAAGAACAAATTATAGAAAGATTGATAAGATTATATCCTGATTTAATTAATTATATTTGAAAAAATATTTTTATAATTTATGAAGAAAAAATTGAAAACATATTAAATATTATAGATGAAGAAAAACCAAATATTATTATGCTTGATTCTATTCAAACTGTATATTCAGAAAATATTGATTGAATTGCTTGATGAATAGCACAGATAAAATATATATCAGAAAAATTAACTTTTTATTTAAAGAAAAACGAAATAACTTGATTTATAATTTGACATATAACAAAAGGTTGAGAAATTGCTTGACCTAAATATTTAGAGCATATTGTTGATGTAGTTTTACAATTTGAATGAGATAAGTATTGAAATTATAGATTTTTAAGAGCAAAGAAAAATAGATTTTGACCTTCAGATGAAGTAGGTATTTTTGAGATGACTGATAAATGATTGATAGAAACAGAAAATTATCAAAATTTTTTAATAGAAAATTCTGATTGAATACTTTGAATATGATTAGACCAGTCTAGACCTATTTTAGTACCTATAGAAACTTTAATCACTCCTCAACAATATAGCTTTCCTAAAAGAGATGTAATATGATTTAATTATAAAAGATTAGATTTAATAATATCTATACTTATTAATTATTTAAAACTGCCTTTAAAAGATAGAGATATTTTTATAAATATTCCATGAGAAATTTCATTTAATGACAAATGATTAGATTTAGCTATAGCTGCATCTATTATATATTCAATTTTATGAAAAAAATATAATAAAGATATAATTTTTATATGAGAATTAAATTTAAGTTGAAAAATATTAAAAACAACTTTGCATGAAAAAAGAATAAAAGAAGCTTTAAACTTATGATATAAAAATGAACAAATTATTGATTATTCTAAAATTAAAAATATTAAAGAACTAAAAAATATTATAAGTTAATCATTTTATATTTTTAATATTTTATACTAATGGAAACAAAAAAAATAATAGATATAAATTCTATAATCGAAAAAAATAAAGAAAAATTTGATTTTTTATCAAATGTACAAAAAAAATCTATTAGGAAATTAAATGAATTATTAGAAAAAAATAATTTATTACCTTTTTTAAAAGATTTCAAGTTTCTTGATTTAGCTTGAATGATAGCAGTACAATATATTTTTAAATTTGACAATAATTATTGAGCATCAGTTATAATAGCGCCTTATACTTATTGATGAAGCGAATGATATTTTGAATTAGCAGTTATTTATTTCAAAGACGAAGATAAGTATATATTAGATTATACTACTCCAATTATAAAAGATGTATTATGATATTTATTACCTGAATCTGTTATTAGATATTTAAAAGAAATAAAAAATTTAAAAAAATAAAAATCTTTAATACTTGTTTTATATAAATAAAATTTATTTTCTGCATTATAAGTAAAAAATATTCTATTCTATATTATTAAAAAAGATTTAATTATAATTTAATTTTCTCTATAATGATAATTTCTTCAAGATATGATTTATGATTAATTTTTCCTAATTGAGAATATATTATTTGAAAAAATAAGACTACTTGAATTTTTAAAGAAGCAAAAAAATGAAAAATATTATTTTTTATTAATGATATTTTTTGAAATAGATATATTATTGATACTAACAAAAAATTAAGAGATATAAATGAAGCAATAAGTAAATGAAACTTTAATTTTACAAAATATGATTCTTGATACATAGCAAATGTAAATATTCCTATTTTGACAAAAAATGACATAGAAAAATATGAAAATATTTTTTGATGAAAAACTAATTTAAACTTTTTTTATTTTCCTGTTGCTTGAATAAGCGAAGTAATTTATGAGAATATTATTTCAAACAATTATAAAAATGTTGATATTAATAAAGATTATTATTTAAATATAAATGAATGAATAACAAACATATTTTTATTTTTAAATTCATTATTAATTTCCTTTATAAATTATACAGCTTGAGGTAATAAAAAATCTGATTTATTCTATTATTTCTTTATAACTTATTTAATATATTTAAATGATTTTAAAAATATTTTAAATCAAAAAATAGATATATTGAATTCTTATTTTCATTTATATCTTGATGTTGAAGAAAAAGAATTTGATAATATTATAGAAAGTTTTCTTTCGTTTTGTTGAGAAATGTACAAATTATTTTGACAAATTATTCAATGAAAAACTAATTTTATAAATAATCTTTGAAAATATTTAGATAAAACTTTATGAAAAAAATCAAAAAAATATTATATCGAAGAAGAAATAAAACAAAAATTAAATAAATTTTTTGAATTAAAAAATGAATATTTAAAATTATTAAAATTATGAACTGCAAGCAAAACACTAATAGAAGAAATAGAAATAAAAAGTAGCTGAGATATAAAAAATATAAAAAATTTAGCTGCAAATTTAATAAATTATCTTATTGTATATAAAAGCTTTAGATATTTAGTTAATAATTATGAGTATCTAAAATTATTAAATTTAAATTCAATAGAAAAATTAAATGAAAACAATATAAATAAGTTTGTAGAAAAGTTAGATAAAATTTTTGAAGATTATAATTTATTAGTAACTATTTTATTTTATTTTACTTATAATTCTTTTATAAAACAAAGTAAATATAATAAATTAATAATTGATTGAAAACAATTAATTAATCAATTTAAGATTGAGGATAACATTAGTATTGACGAATTATATAAAAAATTTATTAGAAAGATAGAAGATAATAATTTAAAAACTTTATTAAATGAATATTATAAATTAACAAAAATAAACAATATAAATTTAAACTTTTTTGAAAAATTTTATTTAATTAATCAAAAATATTATTTATTTTTTAGAAAATATTTAATTGAATTTATAAAAAGATGACTTAACAAAAAAGAAAATAGAGAAAAATTGAATATTAATAAATTATCAAAAAAGATTGATTTTGTATGTAGATTAGATATTAAATCATTTGATATAGACAACATAAAAGAACATCTATTATGATATAAAAAATGAGTATTTTCTGAAGAAATTGTTAAAAATGATATTCAGCTTTCATATTATACTTGAATTTTTGATTATAATTTATGATTTGAAGAAGAAATCTCTTATATAAAAGAATTATATAAAAAATATAAAGATATATTTAAAGAAAAAGACGATTTTATTCTGAGATATTTATGAATTAGATGAATTGTTAATAGATATTTTATTTATTTATTCAAGAATTTTAAAAAAATAAATTTAGAAAGCATAAAAGATGAACAATTGAAAAATAAAATTAAAACAATTATAGATGAAATAGAAAAGATTAATAAAATTAAAGAAGATAAAAAAAGTGTTTTATTAAAGCAATATATGAAAGTTAAATATTTAATGTTAAATCTTTTTATAGAATATTTATTTCCTATATGAAATTATATAAATGATTATATTGAGATTCAAAAGAAAATAAAATGATGAGAAAATATTTCTAAAAGTTCTTTATTAGAAATAATTAAACCAAAGATAAATTTAGATTTTATTAATATTTTTTCTAATGTTTTTCTTTATGAGAATACAACACATACAAAAAAATGGTATTTATCTGATTTATTAATTGAATTTGAATATGAATATTTTGTAATTTCTTTTCTTTGATATTCGTCATATTTCTTAGTAGTTTCTGATTATGTAAATTATTGAAAAACTAATAATGTAGCTGTTTGACCATCAAGATGAAGTGCATGATGAGTATTAATTTCTTATTTATTAAATATTATTGATATTGACCCTAAACTATATGAACTTTCTTTTGAAAGAATGATTCATATTTATAAACCGCAAAAAATATTTTATGCTGAAACTGAAGAAGAAAGAAAAGAAAAATGAATTATTTATGATAACGAAGAATTAGAAGATAGTGATATTTTACCTGATATTGATGTAGATTTTTGAGATAGAACTTTAATATATAATTATGTTAAAAAAAGATTTTGAGAAAATAGAGTTGCTAAAATTTGAACAGTTTTGACTATGAAAATAAAATCAGCTTTTAAGGAATTATCAAGAAATACATGAATAGATTTTGAAATTTTAAATATAATTTCACAAGATTTAGAAATCTTATACAAAAATTATATAGATGAAGATGAATCTAATCCTTGAGAAAAAATTTATAAACTTATAAAAACTTATATAGATACTTGAGAATGATTAGAAAAACTTTCTGATTCTTGAAAAGAATATATAAAAAAATATTGGCATATTCTTAAACCTGTTTTCAATTCATTAAAATATTTCTTAGATAAAGCAAAAGGATTATGAGTTCATGCTTGTTGAGTAGTTATATCAAACTATGATTTATATAATTTTACATGACTTAGAGAAGATGTTAATTCTTCACTATATATAACGGAATTAGAAAAAAAAGAAATTATGTGATTATGATTAATTAAATATGATTTTCTTAGTCTAGAATCTATTCAAATAATTAAAGAAATTATACAAACAATATTATTTAATAGAGAAAAAGAAAGAAATTTATATGCACCTGAATTAAATAAATTTACTGACAAAAAACAACTTTGGCAAGCTACCGAATTTTATTGGAGAAACGTTTACTTAAAACTTTTAGACAAAGTTAATGAAAAAAGTGAAGAAGTACAAAATGTATATGAAATAATTTTTCAGAATGCTATAACTAATTCTATATTTCAATTTGAATCTGAATGAATTAAAAACACATTAAAATTAATTAAACCAACAAATATAGAAGACCTTTCTGCAGTATCAGCATTATACAGACCTTGACCAATGCAATTTATTCCTACTTTTGCTAATTATAAACACTGAATAAAAGAGTTTATATTATTTGATAAAGAAGAATTAGAAGAATTTGATAAAAAGATAAACAATAGAGAAGAGGTTGAAAAAACGATAAAAATATTAGATGAAATACATAAAAATATAACAAAAGTAACTTATAATACTTATATTTATCAAGAGCAGATTATTAATTTTTTTGCTCTATCTTGAATAAACTTTAAAAAAGTAGATACATTAAGAAAAAAGATTCATTTATTAAATGATAATTCAGAAGAATGAGAGAAAATAAGAGAAATTTTTAATGATGCTTTGAAAAATTTTATTAAAAAATATTGAGTAAATGAATATATATTTAGAAAATATGTTGAAAAGTACATTATAAATTTTGCATGATATGCATTTAATAAGTCTCATAGTATGGCTTATAGTCTTATTTCATTTATTATGTGATATTTAAAATTATACTATCCACAAGAATTCTTCACAATCACAATTAGACATAATACTTGAAATATAGCAAAAATTAATTGATTAATTGACGAAGCTAATAAATTAATGCTATTATTAAAATGAACTAATTCAATTAATAGTATATTTGAATTATATATACCACCTACTATTTTATATTCAAAAGAAAATGCAATAGTATTAAATGATAAAGATTTGACCAAGAAATTTGAATCAATAGTCAACAAAAAAATAGTTTAAAAAATTATTTTCATAAAATTGAAATTTTTAATTTTATGTATAATTTGTAAATTTTATATTTAATTAAATTAAATAAATAAATTATTTTCATTTTTATAAAATTATATATAATACATATTTTTTTACATAAAAAAATGTTTGCATGTACACAACAATTCAAAATAAAAAGTTTTAAACTCTAAATTATTAAAATTATTATAGAAATTATTATTGATATTTTGAAAAATTTTTTCATTTTTTAAGATTTTTATATATTATCTAAATTTTCAAATTAAATATTATTATAATTATAAAAACTAATAAAAATATTTTTATAAATATAATTAAATTATTAAGTTTTATTTTTATATATTTAGCTAAAAAAATGAGAAAAACAGTATTTTAGGTTTTAAGCATTTTGTTAATTTTTTTATCAAGTTCTTCTGTTTATTTTCTTTATAAGTACAATAAAATTAGAAATGAATTAGAGAGTAAAAATAAATCAATAAAAGTTTTGCAAAGTAAAGTAAAAAATTTAGAAAATGAATTAAATGAAATTAAAAATATATATTCTTTGGAAGATATAGAAAAATTTGAAGAACAATTATTAAAAGAATTAGCATATAAAGATAATATTGATGATATATTTAATAAACTAAAAGCTTTTGATGAAGAAGAAAAACAGCTTTTAAAAGAATTATGAAATAAACTTAATAATTCATTTAATCAAACTAAAAATTATGAGAAAAAAATAGAAAAAATTTATAATTATTCTTATAGAGTAAATATTAATTGAAAAGAATATTATTATAAGTTTTTTATAAATAATAATTATATTAGTTGAATTATATATTCAGATGATAATGAAATTTTAAAGAAAATAAAAGAAAAATTAGAAAACTTTTCATTAAATATAAAAAAGAAATGAAATAGAATAGTATTTAGATGAAAAATAAATGTTAAAGATATTAATAAACTTCTAAATATATTAAACTTAAAAAGCATAAAAACAAAAAATTTTTTCTATGAAATAAAGAATAAAACAAAGTGATTTTAATAGTAAATTATTTATATTTGTGAAATAAAACTTTTAATTTTATTTTTCAATTCTGAAAAATCAAATCTTAAGAATAATTTCTCAGTATATTCATCAATTAATTTTTCTATATTTGAATCAATTTCATTTTTTTTCTCAATTTCTTTAATAATTTCTTCTTTAACTTTTTTTCTTATTCAATCATACTCTTCTTTTTCTGTGACTAACATATCTTTCTTTAATGACTAATAAAGAACATCATAAAAACTTAAATAATGATTTAGTCAGAATTCAATAAAATTTTTTAATCATTCTCATGCGAAAATTTTTTCAAGATATCTTAAATTTCATGAACCAACTACATTTTTAAAATTAAATATTCAAATTTTTTTGTCAAATAAAATAAAATCAATATTATATGCTCAATCTTTATGCAACGAAAATTCTTTTCTAAATAATATATTATCTATTTTATATTCATCGTCTCTTTCTTCTGAAAAAGTTGTATCAGTTAAAAATAAAATACTTTCTCATTTACAACAATTTTCTTTATATCAAGCAAGTGTATTATGCATTCTGAAAAGTTGGAATCCAATAAAATAGATATAATCATTTAAATCATCTAAATTATTTAATTTTTTATACATTATTTCTAGAGCTTCATATCTTCTTTCTATTTTTCAATCTTTATAACGTAATAATATTTCTTTAGGTTCTGTCATATCTCAAGAAAAAATGAAATTTGAAGTTTTATATTCGTAATCTGCCTAATAATTTATTGAAAATCATCATGTAGATAAATTATATTCTCAAACAAATAAATCTATATCAACATTATCAAACTATCTAACTCATCATCATAACTATAATGAATCTCAAAATTCTTCTTTTATTGTTTCTAAATTTATGTAAGAAAATCTTCCTAAATCTCATTCTAAATTTTTAAATCAAGCTGGTATTTTTATTCATTTCAAATCATTATCTAAATATAAATAATATTTACTTGTATAATTTAATTTAATTCAAGTTAATCTATAAATTTCTTCTTCTAATTTTTTTCTTTCTTTCTTTGTTTTTTCTAATTTTTCTTTTACTAAACTAATTATTCCTCTTCTTAAATATTCTTTTATGAAAATTTTTACAATATCTAAAATTTCTTTCTACATATCCATATTAAATTCGTTACTATAACTTATTTGTGTTGCTCTTCATGTTTTATCTATTGCAATCTATTTGTTTGTTCATTTATTTTTCAAATATATTTTTCATAATATATAATTATAAAGACTTACTAACTTATTAAATTTTATATTAGTTTTTTTACCATTTTTAAAATTATTTAATTCTTCTTTTAATACTTCAATAAATACACTTAAAAATAGTGGATTACATCAAAAATATTTAACTCATAAAAATTGGCTTATATAATTTAAATTATTTTTAATTTGTTTTTTTAATAATGCTTTATTTTTATTTATAGCGCTTAATCTAATTTTTCATAAATCTGTTCTTATAATTCAACTTTTGAATACAATTTCTGGTATTTGTCTAACAATTTTAATTTTTTTGTCATCAGCATAGAAATGTTTACTTTTTAAATAATTTGAATACTACTATACAATTATGATAGACTAAAATTTTTGATGAGATTTATAAATTTTAAAAAATTCATATAATTTTTTATTTTGTTTAAACATTCTTTTTAATGTATCTTTTGTAATTTCTCAATTTTCAATTGTTTTTATTAATTCTAAATATCAAATTTTTTCAAAAAATTCACTTAAAATCTTTATTAATTTACCTTTTTTATTTCATTCAAGTTTATCTAATTTTCAAATTAATTTCTTTATTTTTTGCTTGTTATGATATATAGGAACAGAAAATCATCAAGTATAGAATATATATGATTCTAATTCTTGTGCTGAATTAAATTCATTTATTACTCATTCATCAAAAAGGATACTTTTTATATCACGCTGTGTTATTTTTTCTATATCAATATTAAATTTTTTATATCTTTCTGATTCAATAAAAAATTTTTTAAAATTTGTTAAATCTTCAGCATTAAGTGAAATTTTCGAATAAAGAAAAAATTCACTTAATTCTTTTTCTATATTATCTATAGTATCAACTTTAATTTTTGGATAAGAAGCTAATTTAACTTTTAAAAATTCTATAACATCATCTCAATAGCTTGCAAATTTTTCTTCTAAATCTTCAAAATTTTTAGTATTTGGGAAGAAAACATCTACTATATCTTCGAGAATTTCTGAATACTCTGAATAATCATTTGTTTCGTCTTCTTCTTCGTTCTCATCTTTCTTACTTCAATATACTGTCAAATAATGCAAAAGTACTAATATTCTTAATTGTTCCTGCGATAAATCTTTTAATTGGTCAGCTGAAAACAAAGTTGCAGACTGATTAATTCAATATTTTTTATATAAATAATTATATATTTCATCTAATTCATCTAAACTTACTTTATTTTCATATAATTCTTGTAAGTCTAAATAAAATCACAGTTTCAAAAAATTAATTACATAATCTAATAAACTTTTAATGTATTCTTCTTTATTTGCTTTAGTTAACTTTTCTTTTTTCTTTATTCATATTTTAGATAAATATTTTATGCCTAAAAAATTTATGAATCAAAATTCTTCTTTATCATTTAATACCATTTTTTTAGAATTAAAAAATAAATAAAAATTTTTATTATTTTATAATTAATATAAAAAAGTATTTTTTAAAATTTTAATTATTTAAAAATGAAGATAAAAAGAATCATATTGTTTTTCATTTTTATAATTGTTTTATTAATTTTTTTTTATACATTTAAAATAAGCAATTCAAAAAAAACAGCATCCAATATTACTACTCATTCAAATAAAAAACTTAATCAAAACGAAATAACAAATGAAGAATATAAAAAAATAGTAAATAAGCAATTAAATAAAATTATAAATCAATATTTTTCTGATAAAAAAGAAATACAAAATGAATTAAATAAATTAAAAATATTTTCTTCTAAATGACATTATTATTTTTCTTATACTTGAAATAACAAAAAAGTTCAAGATTTTGTAAAATTTATTAACAAAACAAATATATTGGTAATAAAATTATTCTATAATAGAATAAATATTACGAATAGTGTTATAAATTATATTGAAAGTTATTTAAAAAACAATAAAAACAATTACTTAAATAAAATATTAAATAAATGATATTGTATAATTTTGTATGACAAAAATTAGTATATAAAGTATTGATATTTTTATGAAAAAAATAAAGATTTATTATTACCACAATGAACTGAATGCAAGAAAATATATTAGTATAATTTTAAAAATTTGTATTCTAAAATTGATTTTTCTCAATTAATAAATAAAAATTTATGAGTTTGTTCAAATAAAATTAAATTAAGATAGTGAGTTCATAATATTGATTTAACTAAATTTTTAGAAGATATTAATAAAAAAAGAAAATTATTAAAAAAGAATGAAAATATAAAAAAATATTTTTGTCATTTGCAAAATTTTGTATATAAAATAAATAAAGAAATTATTCAAACACCTATTCTAATTAAAAAAGAAAAATGAAAAATAAAAATTGAATTAATTTGATTATAGAATTACTGAGAAGAAAATGCATGTAATGATAATTTAGATAATGATTTTGATAATAAAACAGATTGGTTAGACAAAGATTGTAATAATTTAAAAATAGTTATTTATAATTATGAAAAAAATATTCTTTTAGGTTGAAAAAAATTACCTTTTTCTTATAAAATATTAAATTTTTATTTAAATTCAAGTACATGATTGTATCTAGAATATATGCTGTTTGATTTATCTAAGAAATGAACAAAATTTTTTGATAAAAACTGATTAAATTATATCATTTCTATATATTAATTTTACTTTTTTAAAATTCTATTTATAATATTTACCAATATTAGTTTTTTTATTTCATAAAAAATATTGTATGGAAAGAAAAGAAAGTATAAAAAGACAAGAGATAGACCTAGTTTATTTAAAATTTAAAAAATTATTAAAAAGCTTTTTTATCACTTGACTAAAAACTTATAAAAATTTGAACAAAATAAATAAAATAACACAAGAAGAAAAAATAAACAATATAAAAAATGAATTATATTCTTTATTAAAAGATAATAAGAATTTAAAATCTGAAAACATAGAAAAATATATAAAAATAATAAATGAATTAAAATGCGAAGAAGAAAGAGAAAATATAAGTATAATTTTAAATATATTAAAAAAATTAAATAAAGAATTTAAAAAAAGAGATATTTTGCATATTTTGAAAAATGAAATTAATGCAGTTGATTCTAATAAAGAGTTATCAAAAAGATTAAGAGATTTAATTATGGAAATGGTATATAGAATTGTAGAAGAACTTGAATTAGATGAATATAAAAAGAAAAAAATATTATTATTTTTTAAAAAAGTAAAAAATACTTTAGCAGATAGAATAGACCAAATGTTAAAATGAGATTTTTGAATAATTGAGAAATCTGTTTCTTTAGATTGAGAAAAATATAAAACTTTATATTTTTCAAGAAATTTTTATGAATCATTATTTGATAATATATTAGAAAAAGAAGTAAAAAAATGAGTATATATTTGAATTATTGATTTAGATTTTTTTAAACATATAAATGATATTTTTTGACACTTTTTTGCTGATAAAATTTTAATAGATGTTATGAAAAATTTTAACAAGTATTTTGATATATCTATAAGATATTGATGAGAAGAATTTATTGTTTTGTTTAAAAATAAAGAAAATATATCTTCGTTTTTAGAATCTCCTAAAATTAAAATTAATTTATGAAAAATAGATAAAATTAAAAGAATATTTAAGAATAATGAAAGTTGTGTAATAAAAAAAGTTTTAGAAAAACTAGAAGAAATAATAGAATGAAATACAGATATAGAATCTGTAAAAGTATGAAAATATAAAATTGAAGTAATATGAAATAAAATACAGTTCTCTATTATTGATGATTGAAAAGAAATTGATATACCGCGAAGTTTAGAAGTAAATTGAAATAATAATATTAATTTTAATGCTTCTTTTACTTTTATTTATAGTTTTATAAATGATATAAAATCTATAGAAGAGATAAAAGAAAAAATAGATAATGAATTAATCAAATCAAAACAAAAAAATAAAAGAGGTAATAGTTATGAAATATTGAATATAAAATAATTTTTTATAATATTATAATTTTAAAAGATTTTTTTATATCAGATGAAAAAATTTTTAAACTAGATTTTAATATTTTTAATTTTAATATCTAATTTTTTTGTTTGATTTTGAAAAGAATATTGAACACATAGTTATAATAGAACAAAAAAATTTTATGTTTATTCTGATAGTCCTATTGAATGTAAAATCAATTTTCAAAAAAATTGACATACTTTTTTATCTTCAGAAATTCTTACTATAAATTGATGACAAAATTGAATATATTGGTGATATTATGTAGTAGACGCAAACAATTTTAAATTTGAATTAGTAAATAGTGTTTTGTTAGTATGTAAAAAAGAAAAAAACAAAATAATAAAAGTAGTAAAAATTAAATTAAATTTAGAAAATTGAGTATTAGATTTATTGAGAATTCCTAGTTATATAATTATTTTTAACAATAAAAAATTAGTAAAAAATTTAGATATATTTGATAATGAATATCCTTCTTTTTTTAAAGAAGATGAATTTTTTATAGCAGCAGCATGAAATTTTTCAAATGCAAAGTTTGAAATAAAAAATTATAACGAAGTTACAGAAAAATATATATATGAGAAAATATTTAAAGTATGAATTTACTAGTTATTATTTTTAATAGTCCCATTCTTTATCATTTGAATATATATCTATGTTGATAAAAAAGAAATTCCAATTTAATTTTTAATAATTTTTAAAAATGCGAAAAGATATTTTTAAGAATATATTTAAAGATTTTTTGATTATAATCATTTTAATATTTTTATTTTTTTTCTTTGTATTACTATACAATGTTTTTTGAATTGTAATTTTATGATTATTATCTTTAGCATATAGTTATATTATTTCATATGAAGACGAAAAAAAGAAAAAAAAATATCTAATAATATTTTTTTTAATTCTTTTATTAGTTCTTTTATGTAAAATAAAATTTATAATAGTTGATAAACCAACTTATAATCTTGTTACGATAAATAAAAAAAATATAAATGAAGATAAAGAAAATATAAAAAAAAATATTAAAAGAAAAATTGTTGAAATATCAAAAGAAATAGAAAAAAATAAAATCATTATAAGAAAACCTTATTTTACAACTGATATTGTTGTATTAAAACATTTATTTTGAGATAATTATAATTTAAAATTAGTTTTTCCTTTTCATCTTTTTTCTAACAAAAAAATAATGTGATTATGATTATCAAAAAATCATTTAAAAAAAGTTTTTTTAAGTTGAAAAATAGATTATGCATTAAAAAATAAATTAAATAAATTTTTTAGAAAAAATGAAGATTTAGTTGTGATAATTCCTTCAAAAGAATATTGTAATTATTCTGAATTTTGCTAGGATTGAAAAGATCCTTTTAAATTGAGTTATTTAATTAATTATAAATATTTAATTCAGATATTAGAAAAAAATTTTAATATAAAAGTTTTATCTTGAAATAATTTATTATCATTTTTAAAAAATTATTGAATAAATAGTTTTCCAGTTATTATTGTTAATAAAAATAAAATAAATGATTTTTGGGCTAAGTTTTATAATTTTAAAACGAGTATAGAATTAAAACAAATAAAAGACGAAGATTGAAATTTTATATTATTACATCATTGATTCAATAACATTTGAGAAAATAACTGCAATGATTGAATAGATAATGATAATGACTGAAAAATAGATAAATTTGATGAAAATTGTTGAGAAATGATAAGTATATGATATGAATAGAATTATAGTTGAATAGATTATAAAAAAATATTAAAACAACAAGCAAAATTCTATCATATAGAAAAAATCGTTGATTTAAAAAATGAAAATAAGAATTCTATATATTAGAAATTAGAAAAGTTATTAGAAGAACATATTAAAAATTTACATAAATGAACTTATAATGATTATTATTATTGATTAGATGAAACAAATTGATTAGTTGTTTTTTATATAGATATAGAAAAGACTAGCGATAATAAATTAAAAAATTTTATTTTAAAGAATTTATGAAAAAAATAGAAATTAATACAATACTATGTAATTAAAGAATAAATGTCACTTTATTTTTTGTAAGTTTAAAATCAAATTATTATTTAAAAATTGTATTTTTATTTTTTTGTTTTAAATTAAACATTTTGCTGTTTTTATAAATCTTTATTAATATTTTTTATAAAAAATAAATAAAAATTAATTTTTATCTATATTAATTTTTAATAAAAATTTATTTATTTTAATTAAAAGTTGATGATAGAAAAAATTTTGAATGAATTAATAATTATATATTTTATAAAACTTTTTTTATTTTTATTAAGTATTGGTTTCTTTTTTATATGATATTACTTATCTAAAATATATATATCAAAAAAATTTAATGAAAATTTGAAATGACTTGCATCTGATTTTTAGAAAAAATTATTTAGTTGAGAAAATAATAAATCTATTCACTTTAAATTTAAACCTTTGTATTTGCTTATTTGATTTATATTTTTATTTTTTTGATATTTATTAAATCTTAGTTTTTCTCCTTCAGTTAACTTAAAAGATTATTTTGTTGATAAAAAAAATGAAAAAAATAAGATACAAAAATTAGATAATATTGTTAAATTTGATAATTTATCAAGTTATATTAATTATTTAAAAGAAAATTGATATAAAACTTGAAAAATTATAATTTGAGTTTACCAAAAAAAATTTTTAATAAGATATTTTTCTTTTAACCAGAATGAATTAAAAAAAGAAAATATAAATATTGAAAAAATATTAAATTCATATAAGAATATTAATAAAAAATTAAGTGATTTGAAGAATGTTCTTATAATAAAATTTAATAAAAAAGAAAAAGAAGAATTGAAAAAAGATTTTGATAATTTAAAAAATTTTTATTTAAAAATAAAAAATTGAAAAATTAACATTTATTTATTAAATAATGATAGTTTATGAAATAAAATAAATAATTTTTCTTGATTTAAAATTGAATATTATAAAGAATTATGAAATGTACTAAAATTTATTTGAATTGATTTAATTAATTTATTAGTTAATTATAATTCATTAGTTTATAAACCTTATTCGTTTTCTAATATATTAAAAATTATTTTTAATCTTTTAATGATTTGAATATTTTTTTATTTTCTTAAGTTTGCATTGACTTTATGAATAACAGATATAAAAGATACTTGATTGATTAAATATATCCCATGAAGAAAAGAATATGACGATGAGATTGTTGATTATTGAGGCAACAAGCATTTATTAGAAATACTAAATGAAATAAAAACTTTGTACAAAAAATGAGTATTAAATAAGTTTTTTGATTGAATATTATTATATTGACCACCATGAACATGAAAAACTTTATTTTGAAAGAAAATTGCTAAAGAATTAAATTTACCTTTCTATTATATTTCTTCTAATAATTTTAAGTCAATGTATTATTGAGGCACTTGAAAAAAAATAAGAGAGGTTTTTAGAAATATACAAAAAGATATAAATAGATTATGATTTCAAACTTGAATTATTTTTATCGATGAATTAGATTCTATTTGAATAAAAAGAGTTAAATCGCACGAAGCAACTGCTGAAGGGTTAAATACTTTATTAACAGAAATTGACTGATTTAAAAACAAAAAATTTATTGTTATATGAGCTACAAATAGATATGAAACTTTAGATGATGCTTTATTATCTAGATTTGATTATAAAATATATGTTTGACTACCTAACAGAGAAGAAAGAGAAGAAATACTATTAAATCAATTTATTTTTAATTTATTAAACTTTTAATATGAAAAAAATAAAAATAAAAAAAATAAATAATGTATTTAATAAATTTGATAATAACATAAATAAAATTAAAATAGATAAAAAAGAATTAATTTACCATTTGATTTTATATAAATTATTTAAAATATATTCAGAATTTATAAACAATGAATTAAGATTATGAAATAAATATAAATGATATTTAAATAGGGATAAATTTATGATTTATCAAATTACAAAAATTCAATTAAAGTTAAATATAGATATTTGAAAAAATATTATTAAATACATAATTCTAAATAATTATTGAGATGTATTTAAAAAAATAGCACATTTAACTGATTGATTTTCATGAAGAGATATAAAAAATATTACTAAAATTTTAATTAAAAGAAAATTAAATAAAGAATTAAAAGATAAAAATAAAATTATAAATGATATAAATGAAATATATAAAAAAGTTACAAAAAACTTAGTTATAAAACAAATTAATGAAATTATTGAATATGAAGTTTCAGAAGAAAAAATAAAAGAAATGATTTTAAATTATTATTTAATTCTTGAAGATTTTAATTTTAATGATTATTTTGATAGTATTGAAGAATTTATTTTATGAAAAGAAAAAGAATTGAAATTAAATGAAGAAACTTTATACAGGATTGCAATTCATGAATTAGGACATGCAGTTATTTGATATATTAATTGAAAAGAAATATTAAAAGTAGCTATATGATGAAAAAATATGAGTTTATGACAAACTTTTTCTATTAATGCAGAAGATGACGATAAATTATTAAGAACAAAAAATGACTATATTAAAGAAATAGAAGAATTATTATGATGAAGAGCTGCTGAAAAAATAATATTATGAGATATATCTACTTGAGCATTTAATGATTATGAAAGAGCAACCAATTTAGCAGTCTCTTTCTTTTTAAATAACCTTGAATATATAACCAAAGACTGAAAAAAATTAAAATTATGAATAGTTATAAATCCTAACAATATTTGAAATATATTAAATGTTGATTCAATTAAAAATGATTTAAAAGAATTCAGTAAAATTATGATTTCAGAATTAGAAGAAAAAGTTAATAAAAAAATAGAAAAAAATAAAAATTTGATTATAGACTATTGAAAAAAATTAGTTAAAGATAAAATTTTTGTATGAAACAAATTAAAAGAATTTTTAGAAAAAATTTCTTATTAAAAATATTGAATGAATTGTATATTGAAAATTATATTTTATTGGAAAAATTAAAAAATTAAAATTATTCAAATAAATATTTTCAAATTATTTTCTTTTCAGTTTTCGTTAATGAATTATATATAAAATCAACGAATTCGTCTATTCATAAAAGAAGTTTATCTAATAACTTTTCAAATATTTTCTTTTCTTTTCCGTTTATTTTATTATTATCTATTAAATTTCTTAATTTATATTCAAGTTCTAATTTCTCTAGCATATCATTATTAAATTTTATGTATAGGTCATTGTTTAATAATTCAGTTCATCTTGTAGTATCTTTTTCATCACTTCTTACTTCTTCTTTGAATTTTCTATATTCTTTTAAACTCATATTTAAATGTATACTCATTTGCGTTTCCCACGTTGCATGCTTCAGCGAAATAATCTCACTCACGATAACTTTTTCAATTTCTTTTATTAATTCATCATTATCTAAATCTTTTTCATCTTTTACATTATATTTTTCAAAAATCTTTTTTATTTTTTTAACTATTTTAAATTCATTTGAATTTTTTCATGATTTCTTTGGTCTTTCATTAAATCTTCTTAAAAATTCAACAACTATTTCGTTTACAAAGTCATTTATATTAATTTCTAAATTATTTTTTAGCGAATAATAATTTTTTGCATTCTTATAGATAAATCTTTTAAAATTTTTATAAAACAAAGCTGAAAATTTTTTAAATTCTTCTTTTTTAAACTTTCTTTTTTCTTTGATATATACTAAAAAAAGTAATTTTACTAATTCAAAAAACTCTTTTGTATATGATTTTCTTTTTTTCATTATACTTTATTTTTAAAAAAAATAAAAAAATATTTTTAACAGTAATTAAATTATAAACAAAATACAAAAAAAGTAAAACTTTTTTATAATAAAAATATATTTATTTTTTTTAATTTTTGTATAAATGAAAATAAATAAAGACGAACTTTTTAAAAACCAAGCTTTAATGTTTGACGATAAATTCTTAAAATAGAATGTTCATATAATATGATTATGATTCATATGAAGTAATTTAGCATTTAACTTAATAAAAACTTGATTCAGCAATTTATATTTAGTTGATTTTGATAAAGTAGAACAAAAAAATTTATTAAATCAAATTTATAAAGCTAAATATTTATGATTTCCTAAAACATTAGCGTTATCTAAAATATTAAGAGAAGAAATAGAGGGTTTAAATTTGAATGAATACATTTGAATTTCTAATACACAATGAGAAAAATACATAAAAGAAATATTTGATAAACAGAGTTTAATTAAACAAGAAATATTTTTTATTACTACTGATAATTTAAAATCAAAAAAAGAAATTGCAAGGTTATTTTTAAAAAATATTAATAAAATTAAAGATACATACTTATTTATTATATGAGCAGATTGAGACTCTTATATAATAGAATATTAGTATATAAAAGATTGAAGTAAAATAAAGAGTAATAAAAATTCTGAAAATATATATAAACAAATAATAAATTTTTAGAAAAGCATTAATGAAAAGAATGTATCTGATTGATTATGCTGAAATAAATCAGCATTCTTTTTAGGTAGTTTAATTGCATGAAAAGTAATTAATATATTAAGAATATTTGAGAAAGAGAAATATGTTTTAGATGATGAATGAATATATATATTTTAGGATCAAATTTATAAAAAATTAGATAGACTTGGTTAAAAATATTTATTTGTTTGAGAAAAAGAAATAATAATTATTAGATAAACTTATTCTATTATTATTAAACAATTTTTTAACTGTTTTTTCAAATATATAATTACTATCTAACAATTTTACAATATCTCAATCAATTAATAATATACCAAAATGTATATGCTTTCAAAAACTGAATCAAGAATTACCATATTTTATTAATATTGAATTTTTAATTTTATTAAAATTTATTTTATAAAATTCATTATTCATATTTACTTTTCAATATCAAAATAATTGATATTTATTTTTCCATTCCACTGATTTAGAATTGAATCAATACCAATTTCTTTCATAAAAGTAAGAAGTATATAGACTTAGTTTAAACCTTTCAAATTCATTATTAATTTTTTCTAATATTCATTGCTTAGAAAGAAGATAAAAATTATTTATATCATTATGTCACATTATAAAACCATAAGTTTTATCTTTTGAAATACACATTAAAAATAATCAAAATCATACATATCTTTTTTGATTATATATACTTCTATTTTTTCATATATAACAATCAAAATTCTCTCAAAAATTTTTATCTAATTTAATATAAATATTGTAAATATTTTTATAATTCTTAATTAAATCTTTAATATTATTATTTTTATTACAGTATTCTTTCTTAAAATTTGAAAGAGTGATAAAATTTTTATATTTTCTTTTTAGTTTTGCATTTCTTAATATTTTACAATTATAATTAATTTCATTTGGTAAGTTAGATAATGCTAAATCCCATCACATATGATAATCACGTCTTCAATTCAAATATCTTATTCAAACAATCGAAGAAATTTTTACAACATAAGGAAAAAATCAAGTTCATAACTGATAACCATCATTTTTAATAATTAATTTTATTCAAGAAAAATTAATGCTTCTTTCTAATAATCTGAAATCATTAAATTGTCTTTTATCAATTTTTACTCAGCTGTATTGTAATTTTTTATATATTAATTCCTTCTTGTTTTTTATTTTATAATTTTTTAATATATTCATAAAGAAATTATTATTCTTGTATATATAATAAGTTGATATTAAATTTCTTATTTTTCTCTCTTCTATTTCTTTTATATTTTTTTCGTATTTGTTTTTAACTTTATTATATGCTAAATTATTTATTTTTTTAATTAATTCTAAAATTTTTTTCTTTTTTTCATCTTCTATTTTGTCTTCATACTTTTTTAAAAAATTATTTATTGTTTTATATTTTTTTTCTAATATTTCTAATTCTCTTTTTATTCAAGCATAATAACTTTGATTTTCAATTCCTGAATAATAATAGTAATTAAATAATTTTAAATATAATTTGTTAATTTTTTTTATTCTTTCTGAATCATCTTTTTTAGCTTCAATATTGAAAAATCACCAAGAAGTTAATAAAACTCAACTAAATAAAAAAAATAATATTAATATTCTTTTTATTTTTTTCATATGATTTTTGTTTAAATAAATAAAATTTTTCTATATTATAAATAATAAATTTTAAAAGTAAAATTTTTTTAATGAAAAAAATAATTTTATCTTCTTTTCTCTAGATAATTAAAGTTATTATTTTATTTTTTTTAATAAATGTTGTTTTATTTTATTTTCAGCAAACTTATATATGAAGTTTTTTAATAACAAAATCAATAGAATTAGTAAAAACTAATTCTAATATAAAAATAAAAGATGATATAAAAAATTGTAAAATAGTTGAAATAGATGAAATAGATAAAAATTATAGATATTATTTTAAAAACTATCCAACTTATGTTTCTATTTGTTGATGAGAAAGAGAATATAGTTATACAAACTTTTGATGATTAATAATATTAAAGAAAAATTTTGATAAAGAAGCGTTATATCATGAATTAGTTCATTACAATATTCAAAAAACTTTATTATTAAAACCTTATAAATATATTGATTTATATATAAAGACTAAAGAATTAAAAAATAAAATTAAAAATCTTTGTTTAAATAAAGAATTGTATTTTAATTTTTTAAATACTGAAGAAAAAAAATTTGTTAATTCTTTATGTAGTATAGATTTTTTAATTAGAAAATACTATAAAAGTTTTTTAAGTGATGATGAATATGTAGCTTATCAAGTACCATTTCTGCTTAAGTTTAATGATGATTGAACTATTTCTTTTATTTATAAAGTGAGAAATATAGAAAATTATGATTTAAAAGAAATAATTAATTTATATCAGCATATTGACAATTTAATATTTAAACATATTATATTTTAAATTTTTATCTAAAAAGAAAATGAAAATTGAATTTAATCAAAATCATGTATTAATAGATTGAAAAGAAATAGATATAGATTCTAATAAAGAATTTACATTAGTATTAAATTGAAAAGTAGATGAATGAAGTGAAATGGAAGATGAAAATCTCTATGAAATTATATTAGCAAAATGATGAAAAATAGAGATTAATTGAAAAAATGAAAAAATAACAATTATGCTTAAAAATTTAAATATTGATGAATTTGATTTAGTAAATAGTGAATTTAAAGAAGTTAAAATTATTGATTCTAAAATAGAAAAAGTGAATTTATTTGAAAATAATTGAGAAATTTTTATATTTAAAAACAAAATAGAAAGTCTAAATGTTTTTAGAAATAAAAATAACGTAACTATTAATGATAATAATATAAGAAGTTGTATATTGTGATGAGAAAAAGATATTAATCTTTTAGAAAATATTATTGATAAAATATTAATTTTATGATGAAAAAAATTTAATAAAAATGTAAAAATTCATTATTCGAATATAATTAATAAATTAAACTATGAAATTATTCCTGATATTTCAAATATATTAGAAATATTTGAATATAATACTAAAGAATTTGATTTAAGCGAAGAAAATAAAAAAATTCAGTTAAAATATTTAATTGAATTATTTAAAAACAATTTTATCATTTAAGTATTTATTAAATGACAAGAAAAAAAAGAGCTTCTAAAGTAGAAAAAGAAAAAGGAAAAAGGAATAGTTTAAAAAAAATAATTGAAAAATTTGTTAAACGGTGATATGAAAGAGATATTCCTAAAAAATGAGATATAAAAGCACAAGTTTTAAAAGTAATAGAAGAATATTGAGAATATTGTAATTGAGTTATAACTAAGAATAACAATATAGTTTTAGATAGTTTATGAGATATAGTGGTAGCAATAATCAATTTATTAAGTATTATTAAAGAACAATATTGAGTTAATATAAAGCCAAATTATAATATTTTACTTGATTGAAAAAAAGAAATTGATAAATTGATATTTATAGACAAAGAAATTTTAATGTGAAAAAATTTATGAAGATTAAGTGAAATTATTTTAAAATGTGATTTAAAAGAGAAAAAAGATGAAATTAAAAATATAATAGAAGAAATATTTTTTGTATTAAAATATTTAGCTGATAGATATATGGAACCTTTTGATTAGATATTAAATAATGTATTAACAGAATTAGAAAAAAGAAAATGAAAAATAATTAATTGAAATTATATAAAAAAGGAAGATTTAAATAAATAAAAAGCTGGAGTTGAAACTCCAGCTTTTTTAATTAATATTGCTTTTATTATTGTTTTTTATATATTTGCTAATAAAAGATGAACTAATATAATTGATAATCATAAAATTATTAATATCATTCCTAAAATTATCATGAATCATCAAGCAATATTAACAATTTCATCAATAATTTCATTTCTAATTTCATCTTCCTGCTCTATCAATTTTTTTACCTCTTTTCTATTAAAATTATTTCGATTATTTTGAAGATAATTTTTTTTCTTCTTTATTTTCTTATATTCATTCATTTTTTCTTTTATATTTGTGAACATATTATTTATTTATAAAAATATAAAGAATTAAAGTTATTTATTTTCTTTTATATTTTTTGTATTTAATGTATTTTCATCTAATTCATTTACTACATCTAATAATTTTTCGCATTTCTCTTTTATTATTTTGATTTTATTTTTCTTCATTTCTTCTGAATCTAAAATATTTAAACTAAACTCTGTTAAATTGAAGTCTGATACATTCATATTCTCAATTTTTTTCATATCTTCATCAATCATTTTTATATATTTATTTCAATCGTCAATACATCATTTTAATAACATTTTTAAATTAACATAATTCATTTCAATTTCACTTAAATAATTACTTCCTCTTTCATTTATTTTTATTAACATATTTTTTATTTGTTCTTTCTCTTTTTCCTTTATAAAACTCCTTATTCATTTATATGCAAATATCAACAACAAAATTATAAATATTCATATAATAATAATTCAAATTCTTTTTAAAAGTTTTTTTAACCCTTTTTCTTTTTTTCCATCATTATTATAATGCACATTATTTATGATATTACTATTCATATTTACGTCATCAACATTATCAATACTAGAACTTTTACTAAAAAGTTCTTCTAATTTATTTTCTTCTATTTCTTCTTTTCTTCAAAAATTTTTAAAAATAAATTTTAATTTCTTTATCATTTTTTAATTATTTAAGATTTAAAAGGTTTTTTATATAATTATTTTAATTAAAATTTTTAAAAAGTAAAAAATTTTTTTAAGATTTAAAAATTTTCATATAATTTAATTTTAATAAAAATTTTAAAAAAGTAAAAAAAATTTTTTATTCTTTAAAAAATATTTTGTAAATATATAAATATAAAATTTTTATAAAAAAAAGTATAAGCCATTATGGCTTATACTTTTGAAAATGATTTAATAATATATAAAATATATAAAATTTTTAATTAAATTGAAAAAATCTTTCTTAATCTTTCTAAAGTTTTAATTGCTTTATTTTTATATTTTTCTGTTCAGAATTTGATTAATAAATCTATAAATCTTCTTTTATCTTCTTCTTTCATATTTAATATTTTTTTATTTATTTTTATTTCTTCAAGGAAGTTGATTATATTTTCTATTAATTTTTTCTTAAAAGTTTTTATATGAAGTTTATTGAATTCTAAATATTCTTTTTTATAAAATTCTGCTTCTTCTTTATCAAAAAATAACTCTGTATATTGATTAAATAGTTCAATATTTAAAGGTTTTTTCTGATTATAATCATATCAAATAGGCATCAATTTCATAATTTTATATTCTATATCTTTATTTGAATCTCTTAAATAAATAACATTTCATAATGATTTACTCATTTTTTTTCAATCTAATCATTTAATATTTTCTGATACTCAAAATATTTCTTTTACTTCACTTAATATTTTTCAATTTCATAATTGCGAAGAAATATTATTTATTCTTTTTGATATATATTTAGCATAATTTAAATTTCAGCTTTGGTCTTTTCAAACTGGCACATAGATAGTTTTTCAAGCTTCTGAAATTGATAATATATCTGCTGCTTGATGTATAGGATGTAAATAAAATCATAAAGAAATATTTTTATTTCATTTTAATTTTGCTTCTTGCTTAACTTGCGGTATATGAACATCTATATAATTGCGTGGTGTAAAGCAGCTGAATATATAAAATATATGTGAAATTTCAGGTACTTGACTTTGTAAAACAAAATTTACTTTAGTATAATCTAATCAAATTAATAAATAATCTGTCATTAATTCATATATATTTTCTTTTATTTTTTTTATTTGCTCCTTATCTTTTCTATCTGTTAATGCTTGCATATCAGCAATTAAAATATACATTTCATCTCATTTTTTTAACTCATTTTGTAGTTTTAATCTTTCTTTTAAACTTCAAAAAAAATGTCATATATGTAATTTTCAAGTTGGCCTATCTCAAGTTAATATTATTTTACTATCTAATTTCATATTTTTATTTTTTAATATAAATAATTTTAATTATGAATTATATTTGCAAAAAATAATTTTATTATTCTTTTAAATAACTCTCTATTTCTTTAATCAAGAAATAAATAGAATTCACTTGTTCAAATAATTTTTCTGTTAATTTATAAGCTCTATCAAAAAAATGAAATTTTTTATATTCAGAATATTTTTTAACTTCTGAATCAATAACAGAACCTTTAACATATTTATCTTCCATTCTTTTATTTAAATAAATTTCAGTATGAATTTCTTCTTTTAAAGCAAAATACTTATATTTATAAGGTTCTATTAACATAAGAATATTATATATAATTGATTTAAGTAAAAAATTTCTGCTTTTTATTTCTTTTAATTTATTTCTAACATCATTAATTACGTTTTTATAGTCTTCAATTTGAAGAATCTTAAGTAATTCATTTATATCTTGCATATTATTGTTTTGAAATTCTACTAAATTTTTATTAAAATCAGCGAACAAATCTTCTATTTCATCAATATCTAAATTTAATCAATTTTCATCTACTTTTCTGAGAGCTTCTTCAAAAGATGTAAGATCTTTTGTTTTTATAGCATTATAATATTCATTTAAAAAATAATTTATTATTTCTTTTTCTTTTTTTGGGTCTCAATTTTCTTTTATAGGTTTTTTTTCTATAATGTCGTTTAGTTTCATATTATTAATATTTAGTAAATAAAAAACTATTTTAAATAAAACAATTTATTATAAATAATTTAAATAATTAACTCATTTAATTCTTCATTTTGCTTTTCTTTAATACTTTTTTCTAATTGGTTTTCAAATGCTTCTTCTAATTGTTTTTTAAATTTTATTTCTTTCTTTTTATCTTTATCAAGCAATTCTACTTCAATTTCATTATTAATAGGAATATAATTTATCATATTTTTATCAAAGATATAGTATTTTTTAGAGAGTGGTCAGTGCCTATTTTTTTTAATCCAAAATTCATATATTGGAAAGTTTAATTCATGTTTTGATAATCAATTTTCTGTTAAATGATATCAATAACTTCTATCTTCTATAACTCAATATCAATCAATATTGAATTTTACTCATTCTCATCATCTTAAATCACTTCTCTCTGATTCTAATTCATTTTTAATTTTATTAGTTTGAATTAATCATAAAACAAATACATTATATTTTCTTGTCAATTCTAATAATAATTTTCAATTACTCCATGATTTTTCATATTCAGTCATTGATTTTCAATAATCAATTTCATTTAAATAATCAATTATTACTACTAATTTTTTATTATCAGTTTTGCATTCATAATATTTTTTTCTTACCATTTGCTTTATAAATTTTACATTCAAGTTTGAATAAATTTTAACATCATTAATCAATAGATATTCTTTTATCTCATTTAAAATATCATCTATTTCTTTTTGTTCTTCTTCTATTTTTGCATTTAATTCTTCTAAAAGTTTTGTAAAAAGATTTTTCATCTTTACAATTATGCTTTCTAGTTCATTTTTATCTTTATTTTTAAAATAACTCTCTAAATTGTTTTTATATTCTAATAATATATCTTTAATTTGTTCAATATCTTTTAAAAACGAATTTTCTAATATTTTTTCTTTAATAATTTCTTTATTTTCAGAATCTTCTAATAATAATTTTATTTTTTCATTTACTTCTTTTAATAATAAATCTTCTTTTTTAAATTTATCAAAATCTTTATTTATTTCTTTAAACTTATTATGATAATTAGACAATATAGTTTTTAATCAGTCTAATCAATTAATCATTCACAATAATTCAAATAAAGATTCAAATATGAAAAATACATTATATATTTTTTCAACTTTATTTAAAAAAGTGAAATAATATTGATAAATCTGGTTTTTATAAGATTCTAAAATGCTTTTTAGTCTTTCTTTATTTACTTCATTAGTTTTTATATTATAAAATTCAATAAAAGATGTTATATATTCATTCAAAGTTCTATGTAATGAAATATAAAGATTTTCAATATTACTTACGTTTAAACTATTGGTAACTTGATTTATAAAATTATTAATATAGATTTCTTTTAATTTTTGTAATCTGTTTGAATTATAAATTAAAGTATTTATGATTTTTTTATATTCTATTAAATTTTCTAATTTATTTAATTTAAATTTATATTTTCTTCATCATTTATAAATTAGAAATCTTTCCATAAATTTAACTTCATCAATTTCTTGTGTTCAGAAATATAATATACTTATATTTTCTTCATTTAAAATTAAATCATCAATAAAATTCATAGCAAAAGCTGTTTTTCAAACTCATGTTCTTCATCATACTACAAATGCATTTCATAGTCTTGTTAATTCTATTTTTTCTAAAAAATTAAATTTTCATAATTTTAATTTTTCTTTTTTTTCAACTAAATCTTTAACTGTTATAGATTCTATACTTTTAGAACTTTTATTTTTAATTTCTATTAAATAATTTTCTAATTCTTCAAAAATTTTCAATTGCAAAAAATTCGTAGAATTATCATTATGTTCATTGTGTGCTTTTAATATAACAATATATTTTTTAAGAATTTTAAGCAATTCAGAAACTATAATTTCTTGACTTCCTAAAAGAGCAAATTTGATTAAACTTTCAGTTGCTATTTCTTTATTTATAAAATACCTTTCTCATGTTTCTTGTTCTAATTCCTCTATTTTTCTTTTTAATTCTCATAATCAAAAAGCAGATAATTTATCAAAAAAAACTGATAATTTTATTAAATTATTATTATTTTCAGTATTTGATTTTAGCATCTGTAAAAAATGTAATTATAAAAATCCAATATTTATTTGAAACTTCTTTTTAAACTTTTTATATTTCTATATTATTTACTATATTTTAAACATATTATTTTATTTTAATATAGAAAAACTAAAAACCATGCTTAAAAATGAAAGTAGAAAAGAATTTACTAATTTGAATAATTATTTATTTCAAAAAGATGAAAAATTTATAAGGTTTAGCGATTATACTTGAATAGAATGAAAATTATTTTGAGAATTATATAATGAAATAGAAATAATTAAATATTTAATTAAAGATGTTTTTAATGATTATATGTTATTATATAACGGAAAAAAAGATGATAATTATAGTGAAAAAATAATTATAAAACTTATAAAAAAGAACAAAAAAATAGACCTTGATACAGATAATGAAGATAAAATGTTTGTAATAGAAAAAATAATAGATTATATGATAGAAATCTTAAATGAAAATAAAAATAAAAAAGAATATTTTAATAAAAAAATAAAAGATAGTTATTTTATAATAAAAAGAATATGAATAAAAGATTATGATTCTTTATTAACTAAATTAAAACAAGCAAAAATAAAATTAATTATACATAAGAAAGTTTTTTTTTATATTATATTCTTTAATCTTTTATGAAATTTAATAGTATCTTATAATTATATATTGAAAAATGCAAAATTATTAGATAAATTATGAGAAGAAGTAAATTTAGAAGAATTAAAAAATGTGTGAAAAGAGTTAGATAAAACAATTCATAAAGTTTTTGAAGAAAATTGAATTATTAATTTTTATTGAGCTATATGAGAATTAAAATTTTTAAAATGATCTTATGAATTCTTTACTTTATGAAAAAAATGAAAATTATTAGAAAAAAGAAAAGAATATGAAGAAAAATTAATAAATTTTTTGTTTGAAAATTGTTGATTCAATTATAATACTATGATATTAAAAATAATATATATTTTTGTTAAAAAATTTAGAGATTCTGTTTTTAATTTTACTGAAAATGAAGACGCAAAAGTTAAGTTTGATATATTGCTTAATAATTTATGGGAATTAATAAAATATCCTTCTTCTGATTATGATGTTCCTCATGAAGCATATAAAGAAAAAATAAAATTAGTTTTTAATTTACTAGCTGATTTATATCCTACCATTACAGGATAATAAATTTAATTTTAACTTTTGTAAAAAAATGAGAAAAGTTATAGATTATATAATGTTTTTTATATTTTTATGAGTATTTTTTTATATTTCTTTTATTATATGACTTCAAGTAATTTATAGATTTTTTCCTGATTTGTCAGATATACTTAATAATATTATAATTTTTAAGATAGAAAAAAAAATATATGTTATAGAAGATGAGTATAAATATGTTTCTTATAAACCGATTTATATATATTATAAATCGTGAAATGAATTAATAGTAAAAGAATATAAAAATTTTAAATTTAAAAGAGAATATGAAGAAATAAAAAATAAGAAAGAGGATAAGAGAAAAAATAAGAGAGAAGATAAAGAAAAAATAAAGATAGAAAATAATTTTTCAAAGTTAGATAAAATATATGATTTTATAGAAATAAAATGAAAAACTTTTGATATTCATGTTAATGAATTAAATAATATTAAAGAATTTAATGAAAAATTAGAAAGCATATCAATTGCTCCATATTATGATATTTCTAATAATACATTATATATTTTTGCTCATTCTAGTTGAAAACCTATTTTAAATATTTGAAGAGAATTTTATAAATTAAAATTATGAGATATAGTTAAATTATATGATATACAAAAATGAATAGAAGATAGTTATAAAGTAGTAAATAAATTTGTTTTAACAAAACAACAGTTTAAAGATAGGTTTTTAAGTTGGAAAGATAAAATTGTTTTAGTTACTTGTTATCCTTTGTTTTCAAATAAAAAAAGGTTAATAATAGTTCTTAAAAAAATTAATAATTAAATTAAAAATAAAAATTTATAAAATTATTTTATATTTTTAATTTTTAAATAATTTTTTTGTTAAAAAATTACTATAAATATTTCTATTCTTGTCAATGGAACGCTATTCTCTATAATAAAAAATTTCTCAAATTCATTCATCAAAATTATTAGCATTTCTAAACTATATTTCACTTAAAAATTTTCAATTTTTATCGATATAGTTATATCATTTTCATTCAATATAGACTCTCGCAAATCATTCATAGGGACTATAAACTCTATCAAACTAAATTTCACTTAATAATTTTCATTCTTCATTGATAAAATTATATTTTCAATCAATTTTTACTATTGCAATTCAACAACAAAAATTCTATGCTTCATCAAACTATATTTCACTTAAATAATTTCATTTTTCGTCAATAAAATTCCGTCATCTTCATTCAAAAAAAACAAGTGCAAATCAGTTTTTAAAACTATAAACATAATCAAACTATTTTTTACTCAAAAGATTTCAATCTTTATCAATAAAATTCTATTTTCATTCTTTGTTTACAACTGTTTTTATTCAATTATCTGATACGCTAGTAAAATTGCGCATTTTTTAATTTTAAATAATAAAAATATTATTTTATAATTTATAAATTTTAAAATATTTTTTTAAACAAATATTCGCTAAAAATATTTCAATTCTTATCAATAGAATACTATTCTCTATTATAATGAATTTTTCAGAATCAATTTTCAAATTCAATAAGACTATCAAACTACTATTTAGATAAATAGTTTCATTTTTTATCCATAAAATTCTATCATTTTCATTCTTCATATACTTCTGCATATCATTCATGAAAGTTATAAGCAGAAATGAACTATTTTTTACTTAATATCTTTCAATTTTTATCTATAAAATTCCATCATTTTCATTGAGCATAAATTTTTACGAATCATTCAGAAAAATTATAGATTCCATCAAACTATTGCTCACTTATAAATTTTCATTTCTCATTTATAATATTCTATCATTTCTGCTTACTTCTTACAGCTGCATATCATTCTTCAAAATCCTATACAAAACTAAACTATTGTTTGCTTAATAATTCTCATTTATCATCAATAAAATTCTATCATTTTCATTTAATATAAACTTTAAAATACTATTTAGAAAAATATAAGATTTTGTCAAACTAAATTTTACTCAATAATCTTCAATTTTTATTGATAAGATTATACTTTCATTTTTTATTTTTAACTTTTTTTATTCAATTAAAAAATTTTTCAATAATTTTGTACATTACTAAAAAAAATAAAATAAAATAATTTTTATTTTACAATTTTTATTTTTTTAATAATTTTTTAAATATTTTTTCATTATAAACATTTCATCTTTTATCGACAGGATACTATTCGCCATAATGATAAAATTTTCAAAATCAATCTCTAAATTCAACAAAATTATTGAACTACTATTTGCTTAAAAGATTTCATTTTCTATCTATAAAATTCTATCATTTTCAATCAATATAAACAGGAGCAAATCAGTTTTTATATTCGTGTGCAGCATCATACTATTCTCTACATAAATAATTTCAATTTTTATCTATAAAATTCTATCATCTTCACTCAATATATATTTTTGCGAATCATTCAGAAAAATCCCATGCATTATCAAACTACTGGCTACTTATAAGATTTCAATTTTCATCAATAAAATTCTATCATCTTCATATAATATAAACTCTTACAAATCATTCAATCAAACTTTTAACATCATCAAATTCCCACTAATTTACTGGCATTCAATATTCATTTACAACAATATATTTTCATCTTTCGTTTCTAATTATTTCTAATCAGTTAGATAATCTTTCAACAGTTAATTGCATTTTTTTATTTTTTTAAAATATAAAATTATTTTATAATATTTTATTCTTCAAATAATCTTTTAAATAAAAAATTACTATAATTATTTCAATATTTATCAACAAAATACTGTTTTCAATTATAAAATACTTTTCAGAATCAATCTTTAAATAATTGTAAATTATCAGACTACTATTTAGATAAATAATTTCCATCTTTATCTATAAAATTCTATCACTTTCATTTTATCTTAATAGGAGCAAATCATTCTTTGAAATTATAAACTTCATCAAACTATTTTTCACTTAAATAATTTCATTTTTTATCTATAAAATTCTATTTTTTTCATTTTATTTTAATAGCAGCATATCATTCAAAAAATTCATAAGCATTATCAAACTATTCATTGCTTAAATAATTTCATTCTTTATTTATAAAATTATATCACTTTCATTCAATATAGACCAAAGCATATCATTCACAAAAATCATAAACTTCATTAAACTATGTTTTAGATAAAAAATTTCAATTGTTATCTATAAAATTCTATCATCTTCATTTTATATATACTTTTCAATATCATTCAAAAAAATTTTGAGTTTTATCAAACTATTGATTAAATAAAAAATTTCAGTTTTTATCTATAAAGTTCTATCATCTTCATTCTATTTTTACACTAGCATATCATTCAGAAAAATCATATGCTTTATTAAACTATTGATTACTTAAAAAATTTCAATTTTTATCAATGAAATTAAATCATTTTTTTCCAATATAAACTAAAGCAAATCAATCAAAAAAATTATAAATATCATTAAACTATATTTTACTTAAAAGATTTCCTTTTTTATTCAAAAAATTATATCACATTCATTGAATATAAACATCAGCAATTCATTCATTAAAATTCTAGACTTCGTCAAACTATATTTCACTTATTAAATTTCAATTTTTATCTATAAAATTCTATCATTTTCATTCTTTATAAACACTAGCAAATCATTCTGAAAAATTTTTAGCTTTATTAAACTATATTTTACTTATAATTCTTCCTTTTTTATTAATAAAATTCTATCATTTTCATTCAGTATAAATTCTTGCAAGTCATTCAGTAAAAAATTGAGCATCATCGAACTATATTTTACTCAATAGATTTCATTTTTTATTCATAAAATTATATCACTTTCATTCAATATAAATTAAACCAAATCATTCAGAAAAATTCTAAGCATTATCAAACTATTGATTGCTCAACAATTTTCATTTCTTATTTATATAATTCTATCATTTTTCTTTTTTATACACTAAAGCAATTCAATCAGAAAATTTATAAACTTTATCAAACTATATATTACTTAATAGATTTCAATCTTTATCAATAAAATTATACTTTCATTCTTCATTCTTAATTATTTTTACTCATCTAAATAATTTTTTATCAATTTTATACATTATCATTTACTTAAAAATAAAAAATTATTTTATAATTTTTATTTTTTAAATAATTTATTAAACAAAAAATTATTGTAAATATTTCAATCTTTATTAATAAAAAACTATTTTTTATTATAATAGATTTTTCAAAATCAATTTTCAAATTCATTAATTTCGACGAACTACTATTTGCTTATTAAATTTCAATTATTATCTATAAAATTCTATCATTTTCATTTAATATAAATTTCAGCAGTTCATTCTTTAAAACTATAAACTCTGTCAAACTATTGTTTACTTATTATATTTCATTTTTTATCTATAAAATTCCGTCATTTTTGCTCAATATAAATAGCAGCAAATCATTCATTAAAAATATAGACGTCGTCAAACTATTTATTAGTTAATATTTTTCAATCTTTATTGATAAAGTTATATCATTTTCATTTAATATAAATTGCTGCATATCAATCATTAAAATACTAAATATCATCAAACTATTGATTAAATAAAAGATTTCAATTTCTATCAATAAAATTATATCATTTTTGTTTAATAAAAATTTTTGCAAATCATTCAGAAAAATTCTATACTTCGTCAAACCATATTTTGCTTAATAAGTTTCATTTTTTATCAATGAAATTATATCATTTTCATTTAATATAAACTGCAGAAAATCATTCAAAAAAATTTCAAATTTTATCAAACTATTGTTTAAATAAAATTTTTCAATTTTTATCAATAATATTATATTTTCATTTTTTATTTTTAATTATTTTAAATCAATTAGATAATTTTTTTATAATTTCATACATTATTTCATGATTGAAAAAATCATAAACTTATTTTATAATTTTTATCATTTAAATAACTTTTCAAATATAAAACTTTTATATGAATTTCATTTTCTATCAATAAAATAATATTTTTTATTATATTGAACTTTTTGAAATCAGTCTTTATAAAAATCATAAATGTCATCAAACTATATTTTACTTAATAATTTTCAGTTTTTATCGATAAAATTATATCATTTTCTTTTGATATAAACTTCTGCATATCATTTAAAAAAATCATCTATTTCATCAAAATATTTTTCACATAATATTTTTCATTTTTTATTAATAAAATTCTATCATTTTCATTTTATGCAAACAGCAGCATATCATTCAGAAAAATTATGAGCTTTTTCAAACTATGTTTTACTTAAAAGATTTCAATTTTTATCTATAAAATTATATCATTTTTTTCCATTATAAACTAAAGCAAATCATCCTTTAAAGTTATTAACTTCATTAAACTATATTTTACTTATAATTTTTCATTCTTTATTTATATAATTTCATCATTTTCATTCAATATAAACTTTTGAATATCATTCAAAAAAAGATTCTATTTTATCAAACTATATTTTGCTTAAAATTTCTCATTTATTATTTATCTAGTTCTATTTTCATTCTTTGTAAACATTAGCAAGTCATCCGTAAAAATTTCAAACTTTATCAAACTATTGTTTACTTAATAAATCTCAATTTTTATTAATAAAGTTCTATCATTTTCATTCAATATAAACTTTTGCATATCATTCTTTAAATTTTTCTGCATCATCAAACTATATTTTGCTTAGATAATTTCAGTTTTTATCTATAAAATTCTATTTTTTCCACTTAACTTTTACAGCAGCCTATCATTCAGAAAATTCATAAGCATAATCAAACTATTCTTTACTTAAATAATTTCATTTTTTATCTATAAAATTCCATCATTTTCAACTTGTATAAATATTAGCATATCACTCAGAAAAATCCTAAGCGTTGTCAAACTACTTTTCACTTAAAAAATTTCAGTTTTTATCAATAAAGTTATATCATTTTCTTTCAATATATACTCTTGCATATCATTCATTAAAATCCTCAGCATTATCAAACTATATTTTACTTAAAAATTTTTTATTTTTATCTATGAAATTCTATCATTCTCATTCGATTTCAACAGCCGCAAATCATTCTTTAAAACTATAAGCACTATAAAACTACTCCTTACTTAATAATTTTCAATTTTTATCTATAAAATTACATCACTTTCTTCTTATATAAACCTTAGCAAATCATTCAGAAAAGTTAAGAACATTATCAAACTATATTCTACTTATTTTTTTTCAATATTTATCTATAAAATTCTATCATTTTCATTTAATATAAATAGCTGCAAATCATTCTTTAAAAGAATAAGCATTATCAAACTATTTTTTACTTAAAAAATTTCACTTTTTATCTATAAAATTATATCACTTTCATTCAATATATACCTCAGCAAATCATTCTGAAAAATCCTAAACTTCATCGAACTATATTTTATTTAATAATTCTCAATTTTTATTAATAAAATTCTATCATTTTCATTCAATTTCTATTGCTGCATATCATTCACTAAAATTTCTTAATTCATCAAACTATTGTTTACTCAATAACTTTCATTCTTTATTAACAAAATTATATTTTCATTCTTTATTTTTTAACTTTATTAGTCAATCAGGCAATTTTTCAATAATTTCATACATTATTCTGCAATTAAAAACAATAAAAATTTATTTTATAATTTTTTTATTTTTTGAATATAATTTTTTTTCAAACAATTTTTATGAAAAAAAAATAATTTAATTAATTTTATCAATTATATTTAACTTAAAAGATTTATTTTTATTAACATAATTTTTCTATTTTTATTTTATATATTATCTAAAAAAAATTTTTCTAATTTATTATTTTTTATAATGTTGTACTTCAATTATTTATTTTTATTTTTCATTTAATTAATTAATTTTTTAATGTTTTATATTCATATATTATTTAAAAAAGTAATTTTATTCTATATATTTTCATACTTTAAACAATTTTTTGAATAAATATTTACTATAAATATTTCATTTTTTATCTATATAGTTCTATCATATTCATTTAATATAAACAGGTGCATATCATTTAGAAAATTCGTCAGCATTATTAAATCGCTATTTACTCAAGAAATTTATTTCTTTATCAATAAAATTCTATCATTTTCATTCTATTCTTATAGCCGCATATCATTCAATAAAATGATTAGCTTTATCAAACTATTGTTCGCTTATAAAATTTCAATTTTTATTAATAAAATTCTATCATTTTCAATTGATATATACTTTTGCAAATCATTCATTAAAATCATCTGCATCATCGAACTACTGTTCACATAATA
>Ga0256838_1000054_pt1 | contig 87580 bp, 82 predicted proteins | sample 4571419metaG_FD_185978 | JGI IMG/M metagenome (GOLD analysis project Ga0256838, IMG submission 185978) | Hydrothermal vent microbial communities from Guaymas Basin, Mexico - 4571-419 | ecosystem: Environmental > Aquatic > Marine > Hydrothermal vents | place: Mexico: Guaymas Basin | collected... | reverse complement strand
ATCAATTTTATCTTTAAAATATTCTGATAATTTTTTTGTATCTATAATACTTTGGCAATTATAAATATTATTTTTCTTAACTAATTTATTATGTTCTATTTTTTTATGATTATTATAAATTCAAATAGCTAGATTATAGCCTAATATAAATCATCATAGATATAAAATAAACAATCAAATCTTTTTAAGTCAAGTTTTTTTCATTTTGTTTTATTTTTAAAGATGTAAAAAGTTATTTATTCTAATATATTATCTTTATTAGTTTCTTCAAAAACTTCAAATATAAACTTTTCTAACAATTGTAATTTAGCTTTAACTGGTAATAATTTTATTGATAAAAGTTTTTCTTCTATTGATGAATCAAAAGCAAATTTTCAAGTCATAAAGTAATAAAAGTATTTATATTCAAAAGTATTTTCTATTCAAATATATTTATATAAATTATCTAAACTTGCTGAAAAGATATTGATATCAAAATTGTCTTCTAAGCTGTTAAATATTTCCTTTTGTTCTCAGGCTATTTCAATTGTAGTAGAACTTCATTCATTTTGAATAAAATCATAAATTCATTTCTTTGTAATAAATTCATTTACAATTTTAACACCTTTTTCTCAATAAAAAGTTTGTAAAGGTTTAAGCCTTGTATCTTCAATAATTTGCTTTATTTGTTCTAATATTTTATTTAGATTATTTTTATCTAAGGTATTAGTAATAAATTTAAATTTATCTACTAAATTGTCATTATTATTATCTTTTATATTTAACTTTTCCAATATTTTATCAAAGTAAATATTTAGTTTATATTGAATTGTTTCTTTTAAAATAAGTTCAATTTTTTCTTCAATAATTTTGTTTGTTTCATCAATTTCTTTTTTATTGATTTCATTTTGTTTTTTAGATAGTTTATTGTTATAAATAAATTTACTTAAAAATTGTCATTTTAAATAATTTTCCAATTGTTTATATCATTTTAAAACAGTCAAATATTCTTCAATATTCTTTCTAGAATCAATTCTAATATCTTTTATAAAATCTTTTCTCATTTGTTGTGCATACAATATATTATTCCTTTTCAATATTCAAGCTGGTGATTGTTTTGTAGTAATAGCAGTATCAACAATGTATTTCATAATTTCAGCAACATTTCATAAGTGCATTGTTGTAAAAGCTTGTGTATTTCATACCATTTCATACAATTGTCTAAATGTATTTGTATCCTTTGTTTCACCAATAACAGCCATTTGTGGATTTTGTGTTTTTGTGGCAATTACTAATTTATATAATTGTTCTGGATATTCAACATTATAATCAATTTGATAAAAATCATGGAATAGATGTTCAATAGGTGCTTCAAGAAATATAATTTTTTTTCTTATTTTTTCTTTATTTAAATAGTATCTAAAATATTTTATTGCTAAAGTCTTTAGAAAAGAAGATTTTCAATGTCAAGTAGTTCAACTAATTATTGAAGCACCTAATTCTGATTTGATTATAAAATCTATAATTTTAAAATCTTTTTTTCTATTTAAAAAACTTTCTATAGGAAAGAAAGCACTTCATTTTTCGACATCATATTCTTTATTTTTGTTAAACCATTCATCATAAACAGAATATACTTTTAAATCTTTTTCTGTTAAAACATCTGAATCTTTAAATCAAAACAATTTATGTATTTCCTTATCAATAAATCATTCTCAGTTTTTTCTTATAGAAATAGCTATTCTTTCAGCTGTTAAAATAACAGAAATTCTAAATCTTATACTATCTACAATTTCTATATCTGTTAAAGTTGTAAGTCAATTTAAAGTTACACCTAAAAATCTTAAATCATCTAATAAATCATCCCTATTTAAATTAGTATCTATTATAGCATATCAATTTCATTTTCATACTTCAGCAAATCAATAGTTAGTTTTTCAAGTTCTTTCATCAGTTACTAATAAACAAGAAAAATCACCTATTTTTATACTTCAAGTTAGCGTTGTTAAAAAATATTTTTTTAAAGCAGTTGTTTTTAGTTTATTTAAATATCTAAAATCATTTTTATCTAAAAAAGATAGAAACTTAGATATTTCATTTAAGTTCCTTTCATTATCTACAATAAAAATATTAGTAAGTTTAAAGTTATTATAGGCAAATGTTTTAGCACCTAATTCAGATAAATTCTTTAAAGATAAACTAGATAGATAAATTTCATATTCCTTAGAAATTTTATCTACTAAAATAAAACCACCATCAAATTTTTCAAAATCTTTCTTTATTTTTTCTAGTTTTATTTCCTTTTTTGATATTTCATTTATAATTTTTATTTTTTTGCTATATTTTGAATGTTTAAGTAAATAATATATTCAATATTTTGATATTATTTCATCTTGATATGTTTTATTTTTTTCATCAACTAATTCCTTTAAATATTTATTTAAATTTTCTATTACTTTTTCTTTAACTAATCATCTTTTATATTCATTTAAGATTTTATTTTCAATTTCTTGTAATAATTCTCAAATTTTTTCAGTAAATAAAACATTTTGAATAAGTCAAGTCTTTGTAGAAGATAAGTTAACTATAGGGTCTGTTCAAATAAAAGTTAGAACTAGATTTAAATTTGTTTCTAAATCCCTTAACAATTTAGTCCAAAATAAAGGCATTGATTTCCTTAAAAGTTCATCAATTTCTTTTAAGATATTAGATATATCTTCTAATTCCTTATCAGATAATTTAGGTATAATTTTATTTAAATTCTTAAATTCATAAATAACTTTTTTATCATAAGATTTTATTTTTTTCTTATATTCTTCTTCTAATTCTATCTTATTTTTTTTGAATTTATTCAATATCTTTTTAAAAAGATTTGTTTTAGCCATTCTATAATTTTAGAATTATAAATACAGATATAAATATACCTAAGGTATAATATAATTTATTCCTAAAATAATTATTTTAGATAAGAAATAAAATATATTATAATAAACGTAGTTAAATAATCAGAATTGAAACTATAAATATTTATTTTTTAAAATAATGGAATATGGAAGATAAAATAAACATAATTGAAGAAAATCTATCAAAATTAGAAGAAGGGAATCTAAACGAAGAAGAAGTAGAAGAATGTTTTACAAAAATAAAAGACGTGTTAAAAGGTATTTTAGATGATAATAAACTACATCCATTACATCTTGTTCCTATGTCTAAGTTTGATGATTGGATGGACAGAATAAATAAAATGATAGAAAAATATGAATAATATATTTAGTTATATATATTTATTTTTTTCTTAAATCATATAACAAAATTTCATATTTCTTCATTTCAAAAATTACTTTTATAGATATATTCTTTTTTTTCAGAATTATTATTATCATTATCATTATTATTATTACCAGTTATACAAGGTCCATAGTATTTTAGTTCAAATATTTCATTTCAAGTATATTCTTTTCATCTATTATTGTCAATTTTATCAACTGTATCCTTAAATATTTCAATCATATATTCACCATTATCATCTAACTTCATATTATTCATTGATACAAATAGATTCTTAAAGAATTGTTTAAAAGAAAACATAAATATTCAAACAATTGCTTTTTCAATAATACTTGTTATATTTGCATTACATCACATAAAGAAACTATATTTTCAATTTTTTCAATGCAATGAAATAATCAAATCATAATTATTTAAAATACTAACAACATATGTTTTTTGTTCTTTACTAAACAATTCTTTTCAATATTTTTCTTCATAGACAAGATATTTGTTATTATCAAAGATAATATATTTATTATTTTCATTATCAAAATTAGCTACATAATAATTATCTTGATTATTTTTTATATATTTTATATCATTGTTAAATTTTTTCATCATTTTATCAAAATAACCTTCCTTTTCTAACTTATCAATAACTTTTTTTCTTATTTCTTTTCTGATTTTTTCTTTTTCTTCTGTTTTTTTATAATCAAAATCCTTTATTTTTTTTATTTCAGCATTAGTCATTGCTTTTACTCTTTTTCATCAAGGAATATCAATATTATATTTATAACTATCCATAATTACTATATATTTATAGTAATTTCAAAAAACATCTAATATCTTAGGATCTTTTTTATAAGCATCATAAATAGCCTTAACGAATTTTCAAAATAATTTTATTCAAGTTTCTGTATCTACTTCTGAATTTTTTGTTAGAATATTCTTATATTTTTTATTGTTAAATTCTTCAAATCATTTTATTCCATTTTGTTCCAATATAAATAATGTTTCTTTTATTACTTGTCACAACTGAACATAAAATAACTTTTCATTATTTTCATAAAAACTATATATTCCTGTTTTAACATCAATATATTTATTTCCATCTTTTGTTTCTAATACTATATCAAACAATCAGGAACTATTACTACTATTACTATTACTAGCTTTTCTTTTCTTTCATCAGATATATAATTCTGCTAAATATCAAGTTAACACATGAAAGATTTGATTTTTTAGTTGTTTATTTTTTAAATTTTCAGGATTTTTTAAAGTTTCTATAAAAATTCTAAAAACATCTTCAAATAACTTATTATTTTCAATCCTTTTCATGATATATTTGTTTAAATAAATAAAAGAAATGTAACTATTATAATTATAATATAATTTATTTACAAAAATAAATATTTAGTAATAAAAAAGGCACCTTGAAAGGTGCTTTGTATGTTTAAAATTGATTTATTATTCGGTCCATAAATTTATATAATAAGTTCAATTACCTTGAATACATAATACTGTATCAACCTTTCAATCTCAGTCTGCATCTATAACTTTATCACAATATTTAGTTGTATCTTCATAATCAAAGTCTCTACTTAAATTTCCTAAATTAGGATTTCGTTTTAAATCTAAATATTTTAGATTTTTTAAATTTACTATTTCCCTAGGCAAAGTCTCAAGTCTATTTTCATAAAGATCTAATTCTTCTAAATTCTTTAAATTTCATATCTCACTAGGCAAGATAGTTAAACCATTTCCCATCAGATATAACTTTTCCAACTTAGTTAGATTTCCTATTTCCTTAGGTAAAAATGTGAGGTTATTTTCAGGTAATCTTAAATAAGTTAAATTAGTTAAATTCCCTATTTCTGGAGGCAAGCTAGTTAACTTATTTTCTCTCAAATTCAAAAAAGTTAAATTAGTTAGTTTTTCTATTTCCTTTGGTAACTCAGTAATTTCATTTGTATTCAAGCTTAAAGCAATCAAATTAGTTATATCTACTATTTCTTTTGGAAAGGTAGTAAAATAATTTTTTCATAAATATAATTCTTTTAGATTCTTTAAAACACTTATTTCTGATGGCAAACTAGTAATCCTATTTTTCTTTAAACCTAAATAAACTAGGTTTTTAAAATTTCAAATTCAACTAATATCCTCTATTTCACTATCATAACAATCAAGTCTTACTATACTATCTATAACTTCTTGTGGTGATACCAATTCCCATCAATTATCAGTTTCTTTAAAGTCTAATTCTGTAATATTTCAATATCCATTTTCTGCCGCACCATTAGCTAAACATCTAACAAATTTTTTATCTTTAAATACATATCTTTGTTCCATTGATTTATTTAGTTAAAATATAAAATAATATAATCTATTTATAATATAATTTATTTATATAAATAAGTATTAGTTTACTCCTCTATCCATAATTTTATATAATTCTTTCAATCACATTGGATACATAATACTGTATCATTGATTCAATCATTATCTGCATCTACTACTTTATAAGATGCAATTTTCCAATCACGTATAAAATTTTTACTAATATGTCCTAAACTAGGATTCCAAGCTAAACACAATTCTTTTAGTCTTTTTAAATTTGTTATTTCTTTAGGTAAAGTAGTAAGTTTATTCCATTCTAATTCTAATACTTTTAAATTTTTTAAATTTCATATTTTTGGTGGCAAAGATGTAAGGTCATTATAAGTTAAATATAATTCTTCTAGATTTTCCAAATTTCAGATTATTGATGGTAAAGTAGTTAAATTATTATTGTATAAATATAACTTTTTTAACCTTTTTAAATTACCTATTTCATCAGACAAGGTAACAAGGTTATTACTATCTAAATATAATACTTCTGAATTCTTAAAATTTCAGATTCAACTTATATCTTCTATTTGTTTTTCATCACATTTAAGACTTATTACACTATCTATAATTTCTTGTGGTGATACTAATTCCCATCCATCATTAGTCTCTTTAAAATCCAATTTTATTATATTTCAACTCCTATCTTCTACACCATTTTCCCTTAAACATTTAACAAAATTTTTATCCTTAAAGATATACTTTTGTCACATAATCTATTTAGTTAAAGTATAAATATATACCTATTGTATATATAATTTATTTATAAAAAGATAAAATAGCATCCTTAAGGATGCTACTATATATGTTTAAATTTAACCTATTATTCAGTCCATAACTTTAAATGTTCTCAATCTCCTTGAATACATAATATTGTATCACTTCTACCATCATCATCTGTATCTAAAGCCTTTTCACGATATTTAGTTTTATCTTCATTCTTAAACCGTATACTTAAATTTCCTAAATTAGGATTTCATTGTAATAATAATTTCTTTAAATTTTTCAATTTTTCTATTCCTTTAGGTAGAGTGACTAGTTTATTTTCAGATAAATCTAAATAAGTTAGATTAGATAAATTTCATATTTCCTTAGGTAGAACTATAAGTTTATTTTCAGATAAATCTAAATAAGTTAGATTAGATAAATTTCATATTTCTGGAGGTAGACTAGTTAAATAATTTCTTTCTAAATTTAAATCGGTTAAATCCTTTAAATTTCAAATTTCTGATGGTAAAGATGTAAGTCTATTATTTCACAATCATATTTTTTCTAACTTAGTTAAATTTCATAGTTCTGGAAGTAAACTAGTGATCTTATTATTTTTTAGGTCTAACACAGTTAAATTCTTTAAATTTCAAATTTCTGATGGTAAAGATGTAAGATAATTATCTCACAATCATAATTTTTCTAACTTAGTTAAATTTCCTATTTCTGAAAGTAAACTAGTCAAATTATTTTCTTCTAAATTTAAATAAGTTAGATTTTTTAAATTTCCTATTTCTGAAAGTAAACTAGTCAAATTATTTTCTTCTAAATTTAAATAAGTTAGATTTTTTAAATTTCCTATTTCTGGTGGTAAAGATGTAAGTTTATTTCCCCACAAATATAATTCTTTCAATTTAGTTAAATTTCAAATTTCTTTTGGTAAAGATGTAAGTTCATTACCTCACAATCATAATTCTTCTAACTTAGTTAAATTTCCTATTTCTGGAGGTATATTTGATATATTATTATGACTTAAATCTAAATCAGTTAAGTTTTTAAAATTTCAAATTCAACTTATATCTTTTATTCCTTTTCCATTACAATCAAGACTTACTATACTATCTATAACTTCCTGTGGTGATACTAATTCCCGTTGATCCTTTCATCTAACTTTCTTTATATCTAGTTTTATTGTATTTCAATCCTCATCATAAGCTATACCTTTCCTTAGATGTCTAACAAAATCTTTATCTTTAAATATATATTTTTGTCCCATAGTTTATTTGGTTAAAATATAAAACAATACATTTATTATAATATAATTTATTTATATAAGTATTTATAAAAATAAAGAAACACCTTTACAGGTGTTATATATACTTTATTTAAATTTTCACTAAGAAACTTAAGATGAAGGTTCTTCTATTATTTTTAGCTTAGGTAAACTTACTATTTCCTTAGGTATTTTAACAAGCAGATTATTCCATACATCTAATATTTCTAAATTTTTCAAATTCCCCATTTCCACAGGAAAAGTAGTTAGATTATTACTCTTTACTAATAGTTCTTTCAACTTAGTTAAGTTACCTATTTCTTTAGGTAAATCAGTTAACTTATTTCTGTTTAAATTCAATATTTCTAGTTTTTCTAAATTGCCTATTTCCTTAGGCAAACTAGTTAAATAATTTTCTTCTAAATTCAAATAAGTTAAGTTCTTTAAATTTAAAATTTCTTTAGGTAAAGTCTCAAGTTTATTTCCCCACAAATATAATTCCTCTAATCTAGTCAATTTTCCTATTTCTGGTGGTAAAGATGTAAGTTTATTACCTCACAATCACAATACTTTTAGATTAGTCAAATTTTCTATTTCTGGTGGCAAATTAGTAATTTCATTATTTTTCAAATGTAATCCTTCCAAATTCTTAAAATTTCAAATTCAACTAATATCTTTTATATGGCTTTCTGCACAATCAATATCCACTACACTATCTATAACTTCTTGTGGTGATACTAATTCCCATCCATCATTAGTTTCTTTAAAATTCAATTTTACTGAGAATCAGTTTTTATCACTTACATACCATCCATTTTTTAAATATCCAACAAAAACTTCATCTTTAAATATATATTTTTGTCCCATAGTTTATTTAGTTAAAATATAAAACAATATATTTATTATAATATAATTTATTTGAAAAAAAATAAAATAGCATCCTTAGGGATGCTACTATATATGTTTAAATTTAACCTATTATTCTGTCCATAACTTTAAATGTTCTCAATCTCCTTGAATACATAATATTGTATCAACCTTTCAATCTCAGTCTGCATCTATAACTTTATCACAATATTTATTTGTATCTTTACAACCAAAAGATTCACTTAAATATCATAAATCATTTCAGCTTAGATATAAGCGTTCTAACTTAGTTAAGTTAGTAATTTCTTTAGGTAAATCAGTTAGTTTATTATTACTTAGCCACAATTCTTCTAAGTTCTTTAAATTTCATATTTCTGGTGGTAAAGATGTAAGTTCATTACCTCACAAATATAATACTTTTAAATTTCTAAAATTTCAGATTCAACTTATATCTCTTATTCCTCTTCCATTATATTTAAGACCTACTATAATATCTATAACTTCTTGTGGTGATACTAATTCCCATCAATCTTCAGTTCTTTTAAATTCCAATTTTATCAAGTCTCAATTTTTATCTTTTATCCATTCTTTTCTTAAAAGATAAACAAAAATTTCATCTTTAAATATATATCTTTGTCCCATAATTTATTTGGTTAAAATATAAAACAATACATCTATTATAATATAATTTATTTATAAAAAAATAAAAAAAATTTTTTTAAATCCAAAAATATAAATTATATTATAATATATAGATTCAGATTATCTAACACTTATTAGTATAAACTTTACATCTAATACTTATTATTAGAAACAATATAATTTTATATAATAAACAATCCTAATGAAAAATACAAACAACATAAATAAAGGAACAGACATAAAAGAAAAAAATTTAAATGCTATTTTATTATTTAAGGATTGATTTGTTAGTGTTAAAAACCTAGATAAATTTTTTAAACAAATGTTACACTTATCTAAATATAGAATTCATTTTCTTTATGATAATAACAATTATATTATCTGATATTATATAAATTTTTGAAAGATAACTGTGTTTAAAAAAGATAAAGTTAACACTATTGATAAGTTAAAAGCTATTTTCCCTAATAACTTTATTTTTATGTTAGACAATGAAAAAGAAATTGAAAAAAAAGTATTTAAGGGTGGATTTAAAATCTTTTATAGAAATAACTATTTTTATAACATAACAAAATGATTTGATTTTTCTAAACTTAAAAATTGAAGAATTTTTAGAATTGATAAAGAAATAATAGTTAAAAGGGAAAAAAATGAAAAAAATAATTTTAAAGAACTAATCAAAAGATTTTATAAGAATGATGTAAAAATATCATTTAAAGTTAAAAATACAAACAACTATTTTTATAAATATATTTTAAATCAATATAAAGATGATATAAATAAAAGGGATAAAGAAATAGAAGAATTGAATGATACATTTTTACAAACAATAGGTGAAGAAATAAGAAAAAATAAAATCTATAAAAATGATGAACTAAATGAAGCAGCAGCTAGTTATTATGAAAGTACAATCTTAAACAAATATAAAAATATAAACTTATATAAAGATATAAATTTATTTAAATATATCTGATTAGTCCTAATTACTGCTAATACAGACTATAAAAAACTACAAAAAATAACCAATGATTTTGTTAAAAAATATCTTATAGATAAAGAATTAGTTTTAAAAGAAAAAAAAGAACTGTTTAAAGATATCTTAAATAACCTTTTTGTCTTTTATAAACAAAGAAGAAATGAAATTATAAATTCTACAAACGTTGAAAAATACAATAAACTAGTAAAAAATCTAGCTTTATTTGATTTTAAAGATAAAGAAGATATCCTTGCTTTTGCAGAAAAATATTTAGGTATTGATGAAGAAAGTGTTAAAAAGGATGTTTTTGATAATAAAAGAATAGATAAGATTTTAAAGAAAGAAATATTTAACAAAATAGAATTATGAGATAGAAGAATGTATAAAAAGGTGTTAAATGTTTATAACAAAGCTGTAAATATTTTATCAAAGAAATGATATCATAATTTAGGTGATAAACATTGGAAAAAGTCAGCTTACATAATTGTCTTTAAAGGAATAACAAAAGAACTTTGATTAGATTTAAATAAAGAAGAAATAGAAAAAATTATTTTTAAATTTAACTTTGACCTAGAAAAAATTATAGAACATATTCTAAGTTTAAAATATGAAAGTATAAACTATAATAGTGAGAATAATAAAAAGAGACAACTTAAAATTGTTTTTAAAACTATTACTAATTTAAAAAACAAAATTTTTGATATTGTAGAATACATAATTTCAATACTAGAAAAAATTAGTTCTGAATTATCTAAAACTATTTTAACACAATATACAGGAATAAATAATGTTTCTGAAGAAATACTTAGAAAACTACTTAGAAAATACAATCTAAGCAATATGCCAGAATTATACAATTTTCTATTGATGAAATTTTGAATAAAAATTATTGATACTTAAACTTTAAACCCAAACTTTCCTAATAATAGGGTTAAACCCCTATAGATTTTTTAGTTGTCTAAATTTTCCTATCCACCACTTCACACCTTCTTTTTATAAAAAAATGATAACCTTTTGTTATCAAAAATAGTATGTCAAAATAGCTATAAGAGAGAGAATATAGATGTATAAAATACTTGTGTTTTTATGAAACACTTGTATTCCTACGAAACACTAACGTGTTTCTACGGAATACTGACGTGTTTCAGATAAAAACACTTCGTATTTTATAGAAACCTTTTTTTGGTTTAACATAAAAAATATATAGAAGTCACCTTTGATTAGTTCATATATAAAAGTAAAGGTCTAATACTTTAAAGTTAAGAACATGTCAAACCAAAAAAAGTTTTCTTATTTTTAAAATCTTATCATTTTTCTCTTCTCTTATATATTTCTCTCTTATTCTTTTTACCACTTTTCTTCTGTTCAAGTTAGTATTGTAGTGAATACAATGTTTTGTCCTTTCTAGAAAAATAAAAAGAAGAAAATACTTCTTGTTTAACACTTTAAATACAAAAATAAATGTTATTACTTATGATTCAATGTTTTATATTGTTTATATTTTTAAAATAGTTAAATAGACTTAAACAGATAGAATCTAGATAAAATAGGTATTCATGAAGAAAATAGATAGAAGGAATATAGATAGAAAGAGAGAGAAAGAGAGAGAAATAATAGAGAGAAATAAGTTATATAAAAAGTCTATTTGTTAAAAGAAATATAGAAAGTTTATCTTTCTATGTTTCTTTTACAAATTTCAAAAAAAGAAGAAAATTTTTAGTTTTGTTTTACAAAACAAAATTTTCTCTTTTTTTGAATTATCTGATTTATTACTTACTTGTTAAACAAATCAAAACAATCTTAAGGGTAAAATACAATGGGATTTAAAGAAGCACTAAATTTAAAATAAAAGCAAAAACAAATAAAAAAAGATGGAAATGGGAAGATAGAAATAAATTATATTATAAGTATATAGAATAAGAATTATAGGATAATAATTAGTAATATTTATAGTTTTATTTATTTAAAATAAGATTTAGAATGCTAACAGAAAATAATAAGGAAGAACTTGAAAAATTAGCTGAAGAAATAGAAAAAAAAACAAACAACTATATGATTATATCATCTATAAATAAAGAAATATATAAGGATAAACTATTAGAATCAACATATTTATCAGAAGAAAAAATAGAAAGATTATTTGATGAATTAGAAATAGATGAAATAACAACAAAATATCCTATAGTTATAACTACTAGTGAATTGAGAAAAAATAATAAATACTTTTTTTATCAAATCAATCATATTAGTAATAGATGAGAAGAAGTATTTGTTTATAAAGTTATAAAAAGAAAGAAAGTATGAACAAAACCTATTTTAGAATCTAAAGAAATAGATTCTATTCAATCAAAAATTAGGAATTATTTATATAAAAATGGTGAAACATACATAATAAACTGGTGATATAATATCAAAAATGAAAGTAATTATCAAATGTCAGCAGAAAAAATAGTTCATTTTGGTATATATTGATGAACTTGAAGCTGAAAGACACAAAGAACTTTATATTTATTACAACAATATGCTAATCTTTGACCATCAGAATTTATTATAGTGGACAAAAATTGATTTGATTATAAAGATTTTGTTTTAAACTATAAGGATAAAATAAGATTTTATAGTAATCTTGAAGAAATTGATACAGAGGAAAAAATCATTTTATTTATTATGTTTTTATATTTAAATTTAGCTGAAAGACAGAATAGTTTAAAAGAAATAGGTGTAAAAGAGTTTAAGGATATATTTAAATTAGAAAATTATGAAGAAATATTGGAAAGAATTCCTAGAAAGTTTATTGTTTTAGATGAATTTGAAAGTTTTAGAAATAGTATAAATAAGGATTTAAGAGAAAAATTTGACAATATTTTAGCACATCTTATAAAAGTAAGTAGGTCATATTGATGGACTATTATAATTTCTACACAAACATTCAATGTTGATGCTGTTCCTTCTACTATAAGGAAGAATTTAAATCATCAAATAGGATTTTTACAAGGTGTTTCAAGATATAAAAAAGACTTATGAATTTCATGAAATGAAGATGAAATATTACTTGAAGCTAAGACATTTATTTTTTATGATAGTGCAACAAATAGCTTATATACAGCACCACCTGCTAATATAAGTAAAATTGAAATTGATGAAGAAAATAAAGATTTCTTAAATGATAAAAAAGAATTAGCTAAAATGGTTTTAGAATTTTTAAAAACTATAAAATTAGAAAGTATTGATGAAAAAGTTTATAAGTATTTTGATCTAGATAAAAATGATTTTAAAGATAGTGAAAATTATTTACTAATTACATTTTATTTAAATGTTTTAAAGAAAACAATAAAAAATTTTGTAAATTCATTATTAGTATTAGGTAATTGATTAGATTTTTGAACATTCCAACTAGAAAGACCAAAATATAAAAATAATTTAGATAATATAATAGGTGGTTTTTTATTTGATTTTATAAAGCAATATAGCTTATTTTGAAAGATGAAAAGAAACTTACTTGTTAAGTTCAATCCAGCTGAAACAAAACCTTATTTTGATGATGATAATGTAAATGAACTTGCTGATAAAATAGAAGAATTCTTAAAACAAAATGTCAAATTATATATAGATAATTTAAAATAAATATTTTTATTATTTAAAAAAGCAATATGAAAAAATATATTTGAATCTTTACTTATGATATGTTTAAGGAACATATTTTAGAAATTGTATCTTTAGACAAAGAACTAAAAGAAATGATGAATGTTCATAATAAAAAAGAAGATATATATGAAGAATACATATATAATATTTTACCTGAAGTTCATGATGAAAACTTTATCTGAAAATCATATAAAATAAAGATAGATAATAATAAAGATAAATATATAAAATTGTTAGAAAACAATGATATTATTACAAAAGATAAAAATTGATATTATTCATTGAATGTTTTTATAAATATTTATCAGAAACTAAATGAAAGTAATAATAATATAGATGTATTGTTAAAATATTCCTTTTTAGATAAAACAATCAATATATCTTTATTTGAAAAGATAAATTGAAAACATAAACTTATAACAGATAATATTATTTTATTCTAATAAAAATAATATAAAATGTCTGAAATAAAATATGAACAAACTGATAAATATATAAAATTTGAAATACCAGGAATTCCTGTTAGTAAGAAAAATAATTATGCAGTTTGATTTGACAAAAAAACAAGACAAAGTAAAATGTTTAAGAATAAAAAATGGACTGATTATGAAAATAATTTTAAATATTGGCTTAGAAATATAAAAAAAGATATAAAAGAAAAAGATATTTTTCCTTTAAAAAATTTATCTAAAACAGTTATGATATTTTATTTTGCAAATAAACATAGGAAGGATTTACCTAATTTATCACAATTTATTGATTTATTTGTTGAACATAAAATATTAGAAGATGATAATTGGATAAATACTTGACCTATGATACTTATTCCAGTTTATGAACAAAATCAAGAAGAAAAGACAGAAGTTTATTTCTATCTTTAAGACTTCTGTCTTTTTTATATATTATTACAATTTAAATACAGCTTTAAGACTATAAATAGTTGAACCATTTTTAAATTCTAATATTTCAAATATATATTTCCTATTATTTTCAATTATTTCTCAAGTTCATTTAACCCTATAATTTGCATTTTTCTTAAACTCCTTTATTTTTTCATTTTGCCTAATTTTTATTATATCTTTTAAATCAAGTTGTTTCATATAATTTTTATTTAAGTTATAAAAAGTAATAAAAATTATCCATTTTCACCTAGTAATAGATAAATATTTTCTAAGACTAATAATTTGTCATCATCTTTAAGTTTAACTATAAATCAATCTAAGTTTCAAGTCTTTTCATCTATTTTATATTCTATATCTAATCAAAAGGTATTCTTTAAAAAATCTAACTTTTCAAATATCATGTCAATATTTTGATTAGATATATTTATTTCTTGTTTCAAATCAAAGTTACTTCATTTTAAATGTGTTTCTAAGATAATATTTTTTAACAATTTCTTACTTATTTTTCAATATAGATATATCATTGTTTTGTTTTAAATATATAAAAATAATCCTAGCATCTTTATAATATATTTTATGAAATTGTATTTAACATTTATATTCTATATTCTACTAATACTTATTTAAAAGTGTTTTAAATTATATTATACTAATATAGTAACATTTTATTTCTTAAAAATATAAAAGATGAATTTAAACAAATACTATAAAACATTTAAAGTAGAAGATATCAATAGATTCCTAAAAGAAAATCATAAGTTTATAAAAGAATATTATGAAAATCCAGAATATGATACTGATAATCTTTTGATAGAATGAAAAGTAGATGAAAATCAAAAAAGAATTTTATATTCTGAAGAAGATATAAATAATGTTATGAAAGGTATTATAGGGGAATATATTTTTTATAAGGACCTAGAAAGTAATAAAGATAAATTATGAATAAAAGAAGTTATTTGGACTTTCTTTAACAATCATAAAAAAGATAAAAAAGATATTATTTTAAAAGTTGGTGAAAAAGGCTGAAAGAAAATAAAAATTGATGTTAAGACTGTTGATAAATCAAGTTCTAGTTTCAATTCCTTTAAGAAAAAAATATCAAAAGACTATTTTTATGTTTTAAAATATAAAATTGAAAAGAAAATAAACAAGGATATTATATTCTTTCCTTTACTAATACAACTTAAAGGTAAATTTCAAATAATCTTTGATGAAAAAGAAAAAATATTTAAACTAATTAGTTTAAAATGATATGATTCAATAAGATTTATAAATTTGTTTGATAAACATATTATTGATAATTATAATAAATATATTGCTAATTATTATCTAAAAAATAAAAGTGATTCCTTTGAATTTGTCCAAAAAAATCCTGAAGGTGATAAATCTAATAAAGTTATGGAAAATCTTATTGTTAAATATGATTATTTTATCAAATAATATATTTTAACTATGTTTTTTATATCTAAATTATATTATATTATATATAAATATGTTTAACTTTGTTTTATTTGTTTATTTATCTATTTATTTATAGAATTATGAAGAAATTAGTTAAGATAAATATTAGTAATTCAGATTTCTGATATTTATATTGAAATAACTTATGAAGAAATATATATTATGTAGATAGTTCAGTATGAAAAGTTCATCTAAAGGCAAATACCTTTCATTGTAAATATGATTTCATTGTAAAACTTGACCCTTTGATGGCTAATATGAATATAAAGCTTGATGATTATAATAATTGTTCTGTATCAATAGAATGAGCACAAAACTTATTGATACAAAATAAAAGTAAAATATATGAAACACCTAATAAACTAATAAAAATTAGTACTTTAAACCCTATTGTTTATTTATTCATATTCTTCTTTTCCTTTATGTTCCTATTAGTATTCTTTATAAAAAAATATAATAAAAATAATTTATTTCAGTTATATAACAATAATGAAAAAAATGAAAAATAATATAAAATATAATAGTAAAAATTCTTTTAAAACATTGATATCAATTATTATTTTATCTTTTTCAATGAATTTTACATCTTCTAATAGTTTAAATGATTATTTAAAGGAACAACTATTAGAAAATTATAAGAAAGCTTTTATTCTTGATACAAATAATATAAGTGAAGATACAAATAAAGATATAAGTAAAAATACAAATAACAAAAATAAAAAGATAAAAAAAGATGAATGATATGAAGAAATATTATTATGGGAATGAAAATATAGAAATGAAATAGAAGAAAAACAGAAAAAAAACTATGAACAAGTTAAAAATGCCTTAGAACAATTAGATAAGAAAATAATAAAGCAAACAGATGTTGATAATAACATAGTAGAAATATATAATATAATAAAGAAAAAGAATGAAAAAGGGTCTAAATTAGTATATTTGGAATTTTTTTGAACTACAAATTTTTATTTTCCAGAGATGTGAAAGACAATAGTATTGATACCATTTAAGATAAAAAAGAATTGAAATGAAGAAAAAATTTTCTTTTTAAAAGAAAAAATAAAGCAAATACTGGATAATTCAAAAAAGGAAGAAAAGGAAAAGTTTAAGGAAGTAAAAAAAATATTAGATAAATACAACTTAAAATATATTGTAATAGATGATATTATTGATAATAAAGTTGAAAAAAACTTTAACTTATTGATATGAGAAAAACTATCTTTCTTTGAAAAGCCAGAAATAAAGTTGGTATCATCAAATTTTTACAAAAATGATAGAATAAATACAGATAACTTTTATGTTTGGACTTATATAAATAATGATGATATTGATTATTTGAATAAAAAGATATGAAAAGATGAAGTTAACTATAATAACTATCAATACTTTATAAAACTAGATTATGAATGAAATCCTATTTATATAAATTTGTTTTGAAAGAATAAAGATTTTATTACTATCCAATATAGTGATAAAGTTGTTTCAAATGTAATAAGAACACAATACTATTATGATTTAAAAAAGGATAATCTTTATATCTTGTATATTTTCCTTTCAATTTGATTATGATTCTTATTAGCTTACTTATTATTCAAAGCTTATTACTATAAAAGATTTAAATTTATCCTAACAAAAATGGATGATAAAATATAAAAAAATTATTATAAAATATATAATATAAGAAGAAAAAATTTATAAATAACAGTTAAAATATGAAAAATTATAATTTAAGGTATTTAGTAATAAAAAAGAATTTTTTCAGTAACTGATGGACAATTTTTGTATTTGTTATATTATCAATTATTTGATACTACTTTCTTATGTTTTACTTAAATAGTTTTTATACATATGAAAAAATATTTATTGTATTTATATACTTATTATTGTGTGCTATGGGATATTATGTTCAAAAGGATAAAAACTTTATTGTAAAAACAATATTTAAGGACTATAAATTATCAGAAATGATAATTGAAATAATAAAATCTTTAAAGTATTGGTTTAAATAAATAGTTATTTATTGATATTTATTGATACTTATGGTTTGCAAATAAAATATATTATACAAGTACTAATAATATTACTAATACTTATTTATTTAAGTAAATACTTATTTGTAAAACATTTATTTATATTTTAAAAACTAAAAATGAAAGAAAATATGAAAAAAAATCCATTTACAGTATCTTTGCTTGATACAGAAGGAAATCATCAATTGGTTAAGATTGAAGAAAATGTTATTGAATATAAAATAAAGGAATATACACTGGAAGATATGAAAAAAGAATTTAAACAAATAAAAGATGCAGATGAAACTAGATTATTTTTTTACAATATACAAAAAAATCTAGAAAATTTGATTTTAGAAAACAAAGATGATACAAAGAAATTGCTAATAATTATGTGAAATCTTGATATAACAAAAAAGATTATTGATTATTTTATTGAAAATCATTACAATCAGATGTTAGATATAAAAAAATTGTTAAACAATTATAAGGGAATAAAGATTGAAGATGAAGATTTTACATATTATTTTGTAGAATTTCTTTATAGTTATATAAAAACCTTTATTAGAAATGCATTTATAAAATTGATAAAGGAATGACATAAGTTTGATAAATTTATTTATTTGTTGTTATATTCTTCAATTAGGCAAAATAAGAAAGAAAAAGAAAAAAAGATAAATGTTGAAGATTTTATATTTGATTTAGATGTCCCAGATGAAAAAATAGAAGAAATTGTAGATAAACTAAAAAATACAAAGAACTATATGTTTTGATTTATGAATAACTTTATAAAGAATTATCTTATAAAAATAAAGAAAGAACAAGAAAAAGAAAAAAATGAATATGCATTTTCAGACCTATGAATTGAATATTATATTTAAACTAATTTAAATCTTTATATTACTTATATCATTTTTATATTTATTTTCTAAGTCATAAAAATATGAAAACCATATATTTTATAGAAAAAAAGAATAAAATCCAGAAATTGATTAGTTTATTATTTAACTGGATATATTTTTCCTTTATTAGTGAAAAAAGAATATCAATTGAAGTAATAGAAAAAATGTTATCTTGAAAAAATGAAATTGAAATAACACATGATAAACAAGAACCTTGATTCTACTTATCTAATTCTATTAGACAATTCTATGATTGAATAGATTTTAGTGGTAAATATGTCCTTAAATATAGAAATAAAAAACAAATAGAAGAAATGGAACTTAGTGATGAAAGAAACTGAGTTACTAATAAAAATAAGGATTTTTATGTATATTACTATTGATGAATCCTGATTCTAAGAAGAAGACAAAATAAAAGAAGTATAGGTGGTAAACTAAAAATTGATTTAGATGATATTATATATATCTTCTTTAAAAAAGATAAGGAAAAAAATATTGAAAAATTTATAGAAAATAAACTATAATTACCTGTTATTCTTTGTTTATTTACTTATACATTATAGCATGAAAAAAATATATAATATAGAATTTAAGTCCTTACTTTCATTAGTTGTAAATTGATTTTTTATCATTTTTATATTGTTTTCTTTTTATAATTTTTTTGTTATAAAAAATATAAAAAATGTAAATAAAATATATAATATAAATAAGGAAAAACAAATAAATATTGTTAAGATAAATAAAACTGATAAAATGTTTAAGGAAATAGAAGATAAAATATGAAAAAAAATAAATAATAACTTTATACTGGAAAAAGTTGAATTATGAAGATATGATAATGATAAGAAATGTCAGAACTTTAAGATATATTATTATCCAACGGATGTTAAGATTTTCACTAGCTATTTCTTGCAAAAATGATATAGTAAAGAAAATATTGTAAAAAAAATTCAAAGCTGAATATATAAGTTCTTTGTCTTAAAAATAAAAAATAATAGTAAATATATTATAGAAGAGAATATAATGAATATTTGTTTATAGTAATATACTTATTACTAATACTTATTATATTATATATTTAAATTCTTAAAATTATAGCATGAATCAAATAACAAATTACTTGTTTAACTTTGTATTATTTATAGCAGCATTCTTATTTTCTTATAACTATTTTTATGATAAGATTTATTCTAGTTTTATCAAATTAGTATGAAAAACTAATATTATTGTAAATACAAACAATTATATTATACAAAATAATATTGTAATTGATTCAGATGATTTAAATAAAAAGAAAGTAATAGAAGAAAAATGAATTGTTATCAATAAAGAATGAACACCATTATCAATAGAAATAAAGTGAAAAAATATAATAGTAGTTAAAGATGTTTGAAATCTAATAGGATCAACCTTTATAAGTTATAAAAAGATAGATTGACATTATTATTTTTATTCACATAATTGACCTAATATAGACTATATTTGATATTTTATAACAAAAAATTTAAATAAAGATGATATTGTAAAAATAAAGTTTCTTTCAAAAAATTGAACTATAAAAACTAAGGAATATAAAATATATAATATAATAAGGATAGAAGCGAAGGATAATAATGAACAAAATATATTCTTTCAAAATAAAAATGATGCTATTCTATTTACTTGTGATGAAAATTGAAAGAAAAGAAGAATATTCTTTTTAAAAGAAATTGAAACAAAATGAAATTGATAAAAAGATAATGGATATATGTATTTAAAGAATAACTTTATTCTATATTTTATATTATTATAGCATATAAATGAAGACAAAAATCTTGGTATTGATAATAGGTATATTATTATGAATTGTTTTACAATGATATTTTATTTTTAAGACTTTATTGATTGAAAAAAGCAAGGTGGATGATAAAACTAAGTTGATAGTGGAAAATTATAAAAAACAAGAACAATTAGTAAAAAATGAAATAGAAGAATATCAATCTAGTTTAAAAGTAATTATAAAAAATAAAGAAATTGAAGAAAAGAGACAAATAAAGAAAATTGTTGAAATAGAAGTTTATAATAAATTTCCTATTATCAATAAATTGAATGATTGGATAACATATTGAAGAGTATGGAAATCACCAAAAATAAAAGATAGAATTACTAATATTCTTAAAGATAAAAAATATATTATATTTAAATATACACTAAAAAAAGTAAAGGATAATAAGATAATAGATAAAGAAGAATATACTTTGAATTGCTTTATAAAACTTGATGAAAATAAATTATGAAATTATTATAAGATATATTCTTTAGATAAACTAAATAATAAATATAAAGATTTCTATTGTTTAAAAGATAATAATAAAACAAGTGATGAAATAAATAATAAAATAAATGAAATAGTTAAATTTATAACTGATACTAAATATTATAGGGATGTAATAATAAATTATAATGAAAATATTGTTGATGATAATAATATAAACATATATTATGATAATTATAAGAAGATTGATTGATATTTAGACAAATATTTTAAAGAATAATTTAAATAAGATGTTCAAAAAGAAAAGGTTTAAAGATATTAGAAGATGGTCTGAAAATATTTTACACAAAATAAAAAGTTTCTTTAAACTAAAAAAGATAAAGAAGAAATATTTTTGATATGAAGATGTATCTAAAATAGAAAAACTTATTGATAGAACAGATATTTATACTTGAAAAGAATGAATATCATTATTGGATGTTGCTAAAATAATAATTGATAATGGTGAAAAATGTCCTGTTGAAAATATTACTACTATCGTTGATAATAAAAACATTTATAATTTCTTTGATTGATATTATTCTAAGATTTTACTTACCAAGTACACTTCTTGACTATATAATAATTTTAGTTCTTTCAATAATATAAAGGATATTGTTAAGGAAATTGAAAAAATAAAAAAATCAATTTTTCAAATCTTCCTTAAGATATCTACTATTGCATTTATTTTTATTCTTTTTTGATTATTTTATCAAAGCTATAACATTTTTGCAAAAGCAAATCCTATTGTTTATGAAAATGTCAAAAAACAATATAAAAGTGAATTTATTCAAAAAAAGATGATACAAAAAATAGAAAAAGAATATTGAATATATAAAAAACAAGAATTAGTAAAATATTTAACCTATGTTATTATGCTTATTTTATTTTGAATTTGATTTGTGAATTTTAAAAAATATAACATTTTCCTTTGAAGTAAATACTATAAACATATTTTATTCAATCTATTACTTATTTCAAATATAAACAACTTATCTAAAAAAATATGAAATAAACTAGAAATTGAATATTTCAATGCTAAACAAGAAATAAAAGATATTGCTGATTCCTTATATAAAGATAAACTAATTACAAATAATGAATATAATATTATTACTAATGATTTATTAGGAAAGAATTTCTTATATAAAACTAAGTTGCCTGGACATTTTCAAAAGGATTTAACTAATTTATGGGAAAAACAGCTATTAGGTGAAAAAATTTGATTTGATTGATTGTTTCATCAAACTATATCAGATTTATTTATATCTATTTATGATATCCTAGAAAAATTTAAAGAAACTGAAATAAAATATCAGATGTATTATTCTTGAATTCTATGATTATCACAAATTATTGCTATGTGAATACTAGTTTGAATTACAAAAATTATTGTCTGATTCTAATTTACTTCTTAAAATATAAATATATGAAAAAAATATATATTATAATAGGAATCACTTTTATTCTTGCTAGTTCTTTATTATGATTTTATTATTATTCTAAAAAACAAAATATACAACAAAACACACAACAAAATATACAACAGAATATACAACAAAATATTTGAACAATAAGTAATAAGATGAATAATTTAAAAATCAGTAATGAAGAAAAATTTAAACAAATTATTAGTTGACTTAAAAATAATTTAAAGAGAAAGTGAATTGATTTACAATTTGAAGAAAAAATAGTTATAAAATATAATAATAAAAACTTTATATTTTATAGATATAAACTAAAATCTACTAAATTTAAAGATTTAAATTGAAAACATATATTATTTTACTATGACAATAATATAAAAACATTTGAAGATATATTAGTATGAAAATTTATGAAAAAGATTTGAATAAAAGATAATGCTATTATAGACTACTTTAACTTAAATCATGGGATTATTTTATTCTTTAAATCTGAAAAAGATATATTATCTAATATCAAATCAATAAATGATAAACAAAAACAAAGCATCCTTCTTAAATTGTTTTATTCTTTTTTTAAATAAGAATAAAAATAAAAATAGAAATAGAAATAAAATATATTATAAAATATAAGAATGGAAAGATTTTATTTACTAATGTTTGTTTAGTATCTGATTTTCTTAAATATATATTTATCTGTATATAAATTTAAAATGACAAATAATTTAACTAATTCAAATAATGAAATTATAAAATGATTTAAAATAGAAATAGATAAATTAGCTGAAAAGAATAAAAGGTTAAAAGGATATTTTATCTATCTAATAGTTTTTTTTATCATAATTTTTTTGTTTGTTTCTTGATCCTTTTATATGTTTCATAGAAAAATTGTTACTAATGATAAGATTTTAAAAGAAAAAAATAAAACTTTAACTTTAGAAAACGAAAAACTAAAAAAAGAACAGAAAAAAATTGAAAAAGATAAGGAAAATCTAAAACAAATTATTTCTGAATTAGATAATATGGTTAAGACATATTTTATTTATTTAAACTGAAAACTAGTTAAAATTGATAAGAAAAAACTAGAACAATTAGAAACTAGTTGAAAAATAAAAAAAATCTATGATAATAATTGATATATCTTTATAGAATATTCTGATAGTTTAAATGAAAAAATAAAAAATTTTATAAAAGATTTAAAAAAATAATAAAATATTACTTATAGATTATTCTTCTAAAAATAAATTATATTATAATAGATATGCTACTACCATCTTTGTCTTTATCTTTATAAAAAACAAATATGAAAATCAAATATAATATTGTTAAGAACAAAAATAAATATTATTTGGTTAAAGAATCAAATTTAAATAATTTTATCCTTTGAAAAGAAAAAGATGTTAGAATAAAAAATTTCTACCTTTTAACAGATTATAATTTTAAGAATAACATAAATCCTCTTATATTATCAAAGGTTGAAGACAATATTTTCTATATAAAGAATTTTTCATATTTTTTGAATTATTATAAGAATAACATTTATTACTTATTTTTAGAAGTTAAAGATTCTTATATTTTATATTTTATAGAAATCTTGAAACAAATTGGAAACAAGAAAAGAAATAAAGATAAAATTTTTGATTTATTAGATAACTTTGTAAAAACATTTTATTATGAAGGTTTTATAGAAAAAGTATTTTATGAATTTGATTGAAGGAAAATATTCTTTGTAGATGATTTAAAAGATAATTTAGTAAAAAAAATAAATAAATATAATAGAATTTGATATTTAAATTTTATATTTGATGTAGAATTTGATTTTTACCAATATAGACAAATAGAACAAAATAAGTTTATTATAGAAGATAATTCATTTTATGAAACATTATCTAAAAAAATAGAAACAAAAAGAAATAAAATCTTATATATTATAAAAAATTTTGAATATTATTTTACAAATAATAAAAAAATATATGATGTCTTCTATTACTTGTTTAAAAAGAAATATTGACAATATATCTATGATAAAAATATAAATTGGGATGACTATGAAAAATGAAAAGAACATCAAATATTTAAGATTGTTGATTTACAAAATATTGTTAAAAATAAAAAGGAAAAACATAAAATTTTATACAAGCCTATTCAAATATTATTAGATAAATGAAAAGATGAAATGAAAAAATATTTAAAGAATAAATGATTACTTTGAAAACAATGGAAAGAAGAATATATAAATGTTATTGAAAATATGTTAAAAGAAAATAATATAAAAAGTTATAAGGATTTATTTAAATATAATAATAAAAAAGTTAAAGAAATTATTGAAGCATTTATTTTTTGATAAATTATTTTATAAATAAATTATATTATATATATCATAAATAGAAATTTATTTGCTTATAATATATAAAGAATGGAAAATATTATTAGTTTTGTATGAAGTATATTATTATTTATTTGATGAATCTTAAATAATAGTATATGACAATATATAGAAGAATATACTAATATAGACTATGAATATCCTAGTATAAAGATAGAAAAGTTGAAGGTTGATGAAATTGATAAATATAAACAATTGGTCGCCTATTATAATTCATTTGAAAAATTTAAAAAGGTTGACTTTGATAAGATTGAAAAGGAAAAGAAATATGTAATATGGACTTTGATAAGTAATATAAAAGATATAGAACTACAGAAATAATACTTATTTATTTTATAACTAATAAACTAATGAAAATAAAGAAACTTATATGATTTACTTTATTATTATCAATAAGCTTTTTATTAGCAAGTTGTTGAACACAAAAGGATAATAATTCTAATACGACACAAGTTAAAAAAGAACAAATTTGAAAAATGACACCTAAACAGATAGAAGAAAAATATAAAGTTAAGTTAAAAAAGTGAACTAAATATTATAATGCTGATTTTACAGATATTAGGAAGAACTATAAAGATAAATTACCACATACTTATAATTATATCGCTCCTTATTTGTTTAAACTTAGTAATGGATTCTTTAAACAATGATGACAGAATCTTATAGTAAGAATAAAAGATATGGAATATAAATTATATTTTGATAGGAATGGAAAAGTTACAAAAGTTGAAAGATGATATCTTGTTAAGAAAGATGATAAACAATTTAAAAGGGATTTGCAGTTCTTTAAAAGAAATAATGATAGTGTTATTAGATATGAAATCTTGAAGGCTTTAAAAAATAAGGATAAAAAGAAATTAGAAGAAATAAAATCAAGAATTTGAGAAAGAATGTATGAAGATATTATAAAAGAATTTAAAGATAATAAGGAAAATCTAGATAAGATTGAAACTAGTTTAAAAAGACAAATTGAAGAAATGATAAAAGATTTAAAATATGATATAAAATTTAAAGCAGATGATAGTATAAAAAGTGGTGACTTTATAAAAGTACTAGAACAATTAGAACAAAAATATAAAGAAGCTTTTCATAAAAATGTAGAAAAAAATGAAAAAAATAATACAAAAAAGTAAATAAAATATATTATATAGATGTATAAATAAATTATATTATATTATTTGAATATTTAAATTTATCTTTTAAACATAATAAAATGAATAAATTTAAGAAGGCTTTTACGTTGATTGAAATGTTGATTGTAGTAGCAATCATTTGATTATTGATTACTATCTTTGTTAAATGATTTCATTGAAAGACATTTATGGAAATGACAAGTAATAAACTAAAAGATTCTGCGATGGCTGTGACAAATGTTATTCAAACTAATTCAGATTTTACTATTAGTGATATAACAAAGATATTAGTATGAGATGAAAATGGTGTAACAGATGTTAAACCAACTGAATTGTATAACACAATAACAAAAAATTTAAAAACGACAGATGCTGTAAATATTGCTAAGAACCTAGAAGTAACAAAAGATTTTTTTAAGCTATACAGTGATAGATGTAAAACTGTAGATGTTAAACCATTTGATGATAGTTCATCATATATAACTACAGACTTCAAAGGTTCTAATGGTGAAGAATATTCAACGGATGATGCAGTTGAATGAATTGATGTAATATGTAATTTGAAGAAACCTGAAAATGGATATAAAAAAGTACATAATATGTTATTCTGAGATACAGTATCATTCAAAAAAAGTATCCACTGAAAAGAAAAATATGAAGATGCTAATTATTTGCAAGTTTATTCAGATAAAAACTAGATAAAAAATAAATAAAAATATTCTTTTATTTTATAATTTAAGTTTAAAAAATGCTAAAAAAGACTATTACATTATCAATTATTGCTTTAAGTGCTATATCTATTACAAATATTCATGCTGCTGATAACTTGGATATTGATGAATTGTTAAATGACACAACTATGGAAAATAATAATACAACAGATAAAACAACAAATAATACAACTAATGAAGATGATAAAACAGCAAATGAAACAGTAGATAAAACAACAAGTAATGAAAATGAAAATAGTAATGAAGAAAATAAAAAACTTGAAGTAATACAAAATTGAAATGAAATTGAAGTAAAAAATTGGGATGCTGATTATTTGTTTGTTTTTGAACCTAAGAATAATGTAAAGGTAAATAAAGATACTGTTCAGGTTGAAAATAATAATGAAAATGTAGATTTTATTATTGAAGACAGTATAAAAACTTATAAGAATGGTGATATTTTAGAAAAATGAAAACAATATATGATTGAACTATGATGAAACTTTGATGAAGTTAGATTTATATTAGATAATAATCTTAAACCTGTTAAGATAGTTAAGAAAGTAAATAATAGTTTAGATATTATGTGAGTAAAAGCTGAATATGAATTTACTGATAAAAAAGAAACAGAAAAAGTAGATACAAAACTTATCAAGAAAAAGAAACCAGGTATTGTAGAAAATACAATAGCTGTTATTTCATTGTTTATGATTATGCTATATGCATTTAGAAAAGATGAAAATAAAATTTAAAACATATAAAATTATAGTATTCTTTTTTATATTTTAAAAAAATAATAATGACAGAATTTAAAGATTTCAAAGAATTTATAGTAACAATGATATCAAAGGTCTTTATATTATTTTGAAAAAATTTATCTATTATTCTAATTATTGCTACTTTAGCTGGATTTGTATATATGAATTGAATAAAAAATATCTATTCAATAATTACTAATCCATCTAGTGCTTGAATAATTACATTAGTATTATCTATTATGCTATCAACTGTTTTGTTTTTTATATGGAATAAATTTGTAGCTAAAAGTAATACTGAAATTGCAGAAAGTCTAAATGGAATAGATATCACAAAAATCAGCGCTATAAAAGATAATACAGAAAGGATTGTATTTATACTAATTTGATTAGTTAGTATAATTTATATGGTAACAATTTATTATATATTAGGTGAAGGCTTTTGAACCATAATAAATAGTGCTTATACTTACTTTCAATGATATTTAACCTGAGGTGAATGAATTATTAGCACAATTATTCTTATTGTTAAACTAACAATATTTATTGCTTTTCTTTGAGGAACATTTTATTGATTTACAATGGCACTTAAAAATTTCTTGAAAATTATCATAAATACTTGAAAAATTGAAATGAATTATTTATGATTTATGGTTGTCGCTATTATTATCAGTTCTTGAATAATTTATTATGGTTTTAACAATATATTATCAATGAATAATTTAAGTGATAAAGTTTTTGATAATAGTTTAAATAAAATCACTAATGAAATAAAAATAAAATAAATAAAGATAAATCAACTTTAAATAAAAGAAACACCTTTAAGGTGCTTTTTTTTAAACTCATATTTATTCTGAAATATAAATTATATTATATATTTAAAACTTATACTTATTCTAAAATATAAATTATATTATATATATAGATAAATGAAAAATAATTTTTAGTTCTTAAAAATATGAAAATGTTTAAAAAAGTTATAAAAACTAATAAAATTAGTGACCTTGTTGATAATCTTTTTAACAATGAAGATTCTTTAAAAATGGAACTTGATTTAAAAACTACAGAAAGAAATAAAAAAGAAGATTATTATAAAATTATTAGTAGCTGTTCTGATAAATTGTTTGAAAAAAAAGAAGGAATTTATTTATCAATATATATAGACTGAAATCTAGTTCTATATATTGATACTTTTCCAGGTGGTTATGAATTTAAATACAAAGAAGAAATAAATAAAGGAAATAAATTCTTAAATAATTTTAAAGAAGTCTTACCTTATGTTTGGAATTGAAAAAAAATGGAAGGAAATATAGTTAAATTATAGAAGAAATAAATATATTCTATATATATTCATCTTTTTAGTTATTTATCTATAAAAATTATGAAAAAAATAAAGAAAATCTTTTTCTTGTTATTGATAAGTATTTTATCCTTAAACAGTAATGCCTTTGGTTTTGAACTAAATGATATTATTGATGATAATACAAAAAAGGAAATTGAAGATAAGACTAATAAAAAAATAGAAACAATAACAGATTATTTAAAAATTAGATTTGATTCTTCTGACCTAAATAAAATAACAAATAATCAATATGAAGATGTAAAATTATTACCTATTACTAGTAAGAAAACCATAGAAAAATTTGCTTCCATAAAAGAAGAATGAAAATATTTGTTAGTTTATGATAGTATTGTTGATAAAATAATTGGTGTTGTTTCTTTATATGATAATGTTGTCTTACCTTGACTTATAAAGGGAACAAATCCTAGTGCTAGTAAAACATTTATTGAAGCTAATGCTAATCTAAAAGAACTTTTAGATAACATTGAAAAAGAAAAAGATAATAATGTTATCAAGAATATAAAAGGAACAAAGATTTTTGTCATGAATAAGAAAATATATGAAGATAATAAAACTATTTATTGAAAAACATTTAAAAAACTAGGTGAAAGTGCTAATCCTTTAGAACTTACTATAAACTTTGTAGATTGAGATTGAAATGTTATTGATAGAAATATAAAAGTTTATTGAATTTATAATATGAATAATGGTGTTGCTTATTATGTTAAAGATTGGGAAAAATTAGTAACTAATCTTAACTATAGGGATGATAATATTAGTAATCTATCAATAAAGAATCCTGGTGAAACAGAAGATAATAAGGATGATAAACCAGTTGAAGCTGAAATTCAGTTATGATTATTTTATGATGAAAACTTTGTAAATTGCTTAAAAAATGGTGGTGCAAAGGATAAAGATTGAAATAGTGTAGAATTATCCTTTGATGACAACTGAGATGGAACTTGGACTTTAAAAACTAATGTTGATAATGTTGTTAAAATAAATTGTTCTAATAATAATGATACTAATAGTGATAATAATATTACTGATTTAAGATGATTAGAAAACTTTAAAAATATTGATATATTGAAAATACAAAATACAGAAGATGTAAAAATCTATTACCCTTGTCAAGCAAAGGACGTTTCTGATTATTCTGAATTTGATATCTATAATAGTAATATTGCAGAATTTAGTAATAGTTTATATGATTTCTATTGATTAGCTAAGGATTTACAATGAAATATTTATTATTTAGTTAGGGAAAAAGATAGTTTTTGAAATACTGTTAGATGGTATGATTGATGTAATTGATGAATATTTGTAGATAAAAATGTTTCTGAAGCAGGTGAAAATTGAGATTGATATGTAAATAATTTAACAAAATGTATAGATAATGCCTTGAAAAATATTTGATTAGAAAAATGAACAGATTATGATTTAGTAGATTATTATGATGATGAAATAAAAAAAGAATTTTATATGTTTGTTGATAATACTAATAAAGTAGGTGACTTAACAAGTTTATATTGTAGTGATGTAAAAAATGTAATCTGAATTTGATTCTTAAAATGACTTGAAACATTACATTTATATAGTTATGGTGATGGTAGACTTATAAATGGTAATGATATTTACAAACTATCTAATTTAACAGATTTATTTGCTGATTTGTGAAATCTTAACTATAATATATCAAAGTTGACTAAATTAGAGACATTAGGAAGTTATAATACTACTATAACTACAGATGTTGTTTTACCTAATAGTTTAAAAAAAATAGTAATAAGATGATTAGATGATTCTTCTTGAAATCATAGAATTATCTTAGATAAGGATAAAGATTATTCCATAGATTATTTAGAAGTAAAAGGATCTTATAAAAACCCATGGACTTTTGATTTAAATGCTTTAAATTGAAAGTTTAAACCAAAAAAAATATCTGATTATTATTCTGATGATAAACCATTGCTAGTAATAGAATATATAAAAACTGAAAATCTAAATAAATTTCTTCAAAATATATCAAATGACTTAACCTATTTATATTTAAAAAAAATAGATTTAAATTGAGAAGAAATAGATATTAGTAATTTAACTAATTTAACTAATTTAAAAATAGAAGATATTTCTAATTGAAAGTTTGATTTGTCACAAATATGAAATTTAGCTAGTTTAGAACATTTATATTTAAATTGATATGAAAAAACTATTTTAAAACAAGATACAATAGATTTAACTAATAATTCTAATTTAGTTTCTGATAGTTGAACTACTTCAATAAGAGAAATTCCTTGACTAAAAAAATTATATTTACCAGATAATATAAAAATACGGTTAGATAATTTACACGATTTAACTGATATTTACTTTGATAATAAAATATATCTAATGACTATTCCTATAAATACACCTTATTTCGATAACTAAATATTATTTATAATATAACAACTACTTATTTATTTGTTCTCTTTTATTCTTTACAAAAAAAACAATGAAAAAAATATTACTATCTATAATAGCCATTATTTGAATAACAAATTTATCCTATTGATTTATACATATTGAAGATAATGATTGTGATTATTGATATATTTTAGATCAAGATAATAATTTAGTAAAATTTGATAAAGATAATGATGAACTTATAAAAATTTGAACTGATTTTAAAAGTTTTGATGCAGATTTAACAAAGAAAGACTTGTTAGGAACTTTTTGAAAGAAAGTTGGATATTGAATATATAAGATTTTTCCTTCTTTAAAAGATAAAAAAGTAAGTATTCCTAATGACTTTTTTGACTTAGTGAATTATATACAGACATCAAATAAAACAAGTAGTCTAGTTCATTCTATTTTAGAAGAATTTAACAATAACAATATATCTAGTGATATATTTTATAAAGAAAAGTATGACCCTTATTATGATTATTCTAAAATAAATAATTATAACTTTTATTTAACACTAGATTTTTGAAATATTACTGATGATTTAGGTGAAAATATAACTACTGATTTTAAAGAAAACAAGATAAAAGAATTATATATTAGACGGGCTGATAATATAAAAAATAATTTTACATTTACTTGAACCTTTGACAATTTAACTAAGATAGAGTTATATAGTTCAAATAAAGATTGAACTATTTCTTTTGACTGAACTTATAATAATGATTTAACTGTTGAATGGAACTGAAGATGAAAGGTTGATTTTTCAAAAATTGAAGATAAAGTGAAAGAACTAGAAATAGATAATGCACCTTGATATTTAAATCTGTGAAATTATAGTAATTTAACTAAGTTATCTATAGAAAATTATTATAATTCTATTCTATTAGATAAAAGTATAACAAATTTATCAAACAAACTTCAATATTTAAAATTTAGAGATGATTGACACAATTATGAAATAGATTATTCTAAAATGAATGATGATGATAGTTTTACTATTCCTTGAACTGATAATGGTGTTGATTATAATTATAACATTATTATAAAAAAGGGAAGTGATTGATTAGATATAACAGCTGAAAAAATTGAAGAAACTTTACCATTTTATGATGAGAATTTTAAAAAATGTTTAGATGATAAATATAATGTTCTTGATGCTGATGGAAATAAAATAGATTTGGGATTTGTAGAAGATGAAGATGATGATTGAAATACAATATGGAAAATATCAAATACTGATGAAATTGATAATATTGTTAAGATAAATTGTAGTAAATATTCCATATCAGACCTAAGATGAATAAATAATTTTAAAAACTTAGAAGATTTAACATTAGGTGGTCGGTCATCATATCATTATAATGGGGAAACTGCTGATTTATCTTGACTAAAAAAACTTAAAAATGTCTCAATTGATGCTGGTTACAATAAACTTAAAAATATTTCTTTACCTGATTCTATTGAAAGTTTAAAACTAGAAGGTACAACTTTTAGTAATTTAGATTTTTTAAAGAATTTATCTAAGTTAAAAGAACTTCTTATAAAAGAAAATAATAAAACATTAGACATAAATGATAATTTACCACAAACACTAGAAAATTTATATATTCAAAGTGAATGACTAAATCTAAAAATTGATGAAATAAATAATGATAATTTACCTAATCTTAAAACATTATCATTGTATAATAGTTCTACTACTATTAGTTCAGATTGATTGAATTTAAATAAAGATTTAGATGATCTTTATGTACAAAATTTAACTTTATGAAATATATATTGAAATATTACCAATTTTATATATAGAGCTTATAATCTAGATACTAATATTAGTATTATTTGAAATTGAAATACAATAAAAAATTTTTGAATTTATAGTGATGATTATAAAATTAGTCTTTATTTTGATAATGTTACAATAAAAAACTTTTGAATTAGACATCAGTTTTATTCTACAAGAATTTATTCAAATGGATATACAGTATATAATAAATATATGGCATATAAAATACCTATAATTGATTCTGATAATGATTGAAATATTGATAGTTATTTTAAATTATCTAGTTCTGAAAAAGGAATATATAATCCACTTCGTCCTTGGGAAAGTGTTGTAGTAAGACCAGTAGATTCTGTAAAATCATTTTGAAATAAATATGAAATTTCATCTGATATAACTTATAAGTTGTTTCATAGTTGAACTATAAAAGAATGAAATCAAGAAAGACAGGAAGGATATGCAATATATTATGATAAAGAAAACAATAAATATTATTATGTTGATAATGAAGTTGATATAGCAAATATTACTTATATGAATAATTCTACTGATTTTTCTGATATCTTATGATTATGAAATTTTTCTTGATTGACTTATCTAAAAATAAAGTTAAAGAAAGATGTAAATTGACTAGATGAATTATATAATTTAACTAATATGAAAGAAGCTTACTTTTCTTATAGCCCTTGATTGACAGATACTAATTATCTTAAAAATATGAAAGATTTAGAAAAACTAGAAATTACTTATACATATAAAAATATAGATTTATGATGATTACAATATTTAACAAATTTAACCCATTTAGATTTAAGAAGCAATAAAATTGATAATTTACCTTCTGATATATGAAATTTAACAAATTTAACCCATTTAGATTTAAGAAGCAATAAAATTGATAATTTACCTTCTGATATATGAAATTTAACAAATTTAACATATTTAAATTTAGGAAGCAATAAAATTAGTAGTTTACCTTCTGAAATGTGAAATCTAACTAATCTAACATATTTAAACTTACAATATAATGACCTTACAGAAGTTCCTGACTTAGGTTCAGTATCAGATAATTTTACAACAAGTTATTGTTATGATTATTCTAATGTAATTATATTATGTAACAATGAAATATCTAATGCTGATAATCTATCAAATTATACAAAATTGAAGAAGATTGATTTGTATAATAATTCTTTAACTACTTTTAACCCAGATTTGTCTAGTTTATCAGATTTAACATATATAAGCCTAAAAAATAATAGTTTAAAATCACTAGGCAATAATATTCTTGACTTAGATTGAAAATTGAAATATCTATATCTATATTGAAATTCTGATTTAGGAAATTTAAACAGAAACTTATATTATAATGATAAAAACATATATTCTGAAAATGTATTAGATACTGATTGAGATGGTGAACCTGATACTAATTTAAGTGTTGAAGGTGATGGAGACTTCTTAAAAATCTATAAGTAATAAACTAATTTAAATGAAAAACTATCCTTAACATACAAAGCACCTTTAAGGTGCTTTTTTACTAAATATTTATTTTTGTAAATAAATTATATTATAATAAATGTATTGTTTTATATCTTAACTAAATAAACTATGGAACAAAAATATGTGTTTGAAGATGAGAATTTTGTTAAACAACTAAAAAAAGGTATAGCTTATGATAAAGATTGAAATGTTATATACTTAAAATTTAGAAAAGTTAGATGAGAATATCAATGGGAATTAGTATCACCACAGGAAATTATAGATAAAATAGTAAAAATCAGAGATGAGGAAGGATATAAAGGATATATATATAAAGGATATATACATAATGTTAGAGGGAATATATATGATATAAGTTGAATTTGAAATTTTAAAAATCTAGTTTATTTAGGTTTAAAGAATAATAGGATCACTAATTTGCCATCAGAAATATGAAATTTAACTAATCTAGAAGTATTATGTTTGTGAGATAATGATCTTACATCTTTACCATCAGAAATAGGAAATTTAAAGAACTTAACTGATTTATGTTTAAGTGATAATAAAATATCAAATATAATACCAGAGATTTGAAATCTTACTAATTTAAAACATTTATATTTAGATTATAATAATATATCAAATATACCAGATAGTATTTGAAGTCTTACTAATTTGGAATGGTTAGATTTAAGTAATAATAACATATCAAATATACCAGATAGTATTTTAAATCTTACTAATTTAAAAAAATTATATTTATGTAATAATAACATATCAAGTATACCAAAAGAAATCTGAAATTTATCTAATTTAGAAGTATTATATTTAGATTATAATAAAATATCAAATATAATACCAGAAATTTGAAATTTATCTAATTTAAGAGATTTATATTTATATTCTAATAATTTAGAAGTTTTACCATCAGAAATTTGAAATTTAAAAAATTTAACTTATTTAGTTTTAGCATATAATAATTTAAAAACCTTACCAGAAACAATTGCAAATTTAACTAAGTTAAAAAATTTATATTTACAAAACAATAACATATCAAATTTACCAAAAACAATTACAAATTTAACTAAGTTAAAACATTTAGATTTATCTAATAATTCTAATTTATGAGATTTAAGTAGAAACTTTGATTATGAGAATATAACTAAATATTGCGGTAAAGTAATAGATGCAGACTGAGATTGAATCAATGATACATATTTATGTATTCAAGGGGATTGAGAACATTTAAAACTATGGACAGAATAATAAATCAATTTTAAACATAAAAAGCACCTTTCAAGGTGCCTTTTTTATTACTAAATACTTATTTTTGTAAATAAATTATATTATATATATAGATAATATTTATATTCTAAAATTGTTAAATGTTTAACTATATAAATCTAGCAGCAGTTATTTGATTTTTAACTACCAATTTTTTTTCAATTTGAAACATTTGAAACTACTTTTCATCAGATAATAATATAAAAATAAATAATATATCTGTAAATGTTATTCAACCTAATCAAGATAAATATATCATATCTGATATTGCAGAACAAAATTGAAAAACACAAAAAGATATTAGTTCATTATGATTTATTGAAGTTTGTGAAAATAAAATATCAAAAGATGAAATGATACAAAATATCAATGATAATAACTGAACTATTCTAAATGATTTTGATAATGATAAAGAAAAATCTGATTTATGAAATTGATGTGTTGTTTATAACATAAAAAATCCTTGATATAACAATGATTTAAATATTAGTAATTTTAAAGATAGTAAACTAGAAAAAAAAGATGACAATTATGTCTTTGAATGAACTGATATTTTAGATATTACACAAAGATGATACCAACTAAATAATCAATCAATAAATCTATCAAATTTAGCTTGAAAATCTATATTCATAGGTGATAGTTCATATTATCTATATTGATTTGATAAAAATTGGTGAATAACTTATAAAATTGATTTTGATAATATCCAAAATATTGATAATAATAAATTTAACTATTTAAAAACTAATTATTTATTAGAAAATCTTAAAAATGATTGAATTTTTGATAATTATCAAGAAGAAAAAATAATTTATGATAATAAATATGATGTTGAAAATAACTTTTCTATTACTGAAGAAGATAATTATATTAGTATTGAATGAAAATGAAATTGAAATATAAAAAATTTCTATATATTATGAACTAATTATGAAAATAATAAAGAATGAATAGTTGATACTATTTTATGACAAGATAATATAACTTCAAGACTAGAAAATAATGATTATGATAATAAACTATTTTATGTATCAAATAAAGATAACCTAAACAGTTCAAAGACATTTGATTCAATAAATAATGATGATAAATTGATATATCTATATTTTCAAAAATACTTTAACTTTGATAATATTTATTCCTATAAAGATATCTTAAATTGAAATAATTATCTAATTTGAATAAAAGATAATAATCAATATGTATTCAAAATATCAGATTGAAATATATACAGCTGTTCTAATATGCAAAAACTAACTTTAAAAGATGAAAATTCTAATTCAATAAGCTTTACTTGGACTAAAAACTTTGATGATTTATCTACTATAAAAACTATAAATGTAGATGAAGATATAAAATGTGATAAAACAATACTAATAGATAATTATTATTTAAAAGAATTAGATATAACAAATATAGATAAAACTATTGATAAAAAAATAGATGATAATAATTTCTATATTGATGATTATGAAAATAATTTAAATAAATATCTATCTGATAATAAAGATTATCTATCAAGAAACTTTTATATAAACATCAGTAATGATTGAAATAATACTAATATGTTGTTTCATTTTGATAAAATACTAGACTATAAAGATTATGTAGTATTTATAAAACAAAATAATAAAAATATAACACAAATAGATTATGAACCAGGAAAACAAATATTTGATGGTAATTTAGAATGAGATAGCCATTATAATACTGTTTATGATAAAAATAATCCTAATTATTACTATATTATAACAGATAATTCTACTTCAGAAAACAATATACAAATTGAAACTAAATTTAAAGATGAAACCACAGCTAATAAATATGATGTTGAAGTTAAAAGTAATTGATTCTTAGAATTTAAAAATAATAGCTATAATTCAAATAAAATAATTTCAAACTTTGATTTTACTGGTGATTATGCTAATAGTTTAGTAACAATAAAAATAAAAGATAAAAATAGTTGAAATATAGTTGATACAATTTATGTAAAACTTAAAAGAAAAGTTGAATGAATTGTTACTACATTTAACTGATTAGATAATAATGGATTTTTATATAAAGGTGATAACTATAAAGAATTATCTACTGAACAATCTAATAATGTTTTAGAAATATGAAAATTATGATTTTGACAATGTAAAAAAATAAATTATAATCTTACTTTTAAAAGTGAAGATAATATTGATGAATGGAATATTTATACTAATCAAATAAATAATAGTTATAAATTAGATATAAATAATATAAAAAGTAATCTTAAAAAGGTTGATGATAAAACCTTAAATTTTACTTTTACTGTAAAAAATACAGATACTACTAATTATAAGGATAATGCTTTACAATTTATGATAAATTATATACCAGTTGATAAAAATTGAAAATTGCAAGTTGATGCTAATATATCTTGTGAAAAGTACAATTGAAGTACAATGATTTTAAATGATACTTATAGGCTTGAAGTAATAAAAAATATCAATGAAAAGAAAGCTACTTTAGAATTCTATAACCCTTATAAATGAAAAGATTGAACTGTTCTACCATTATTTTCCTATTTCTGAAAAAATTGAAAAACACTAGTTTATAAAAATGATATTGCAATTGATAAGGATAAATTTGAACAAAGACTAAAAATAACTTATTTTTTACCTACTTCTATTACTAATGTAAATCAAGATTTACCTATTCAATGGCTAGATTCTTCTTATTGAGAATATAACTGAAATAGTAATCATCCTTTTTCTGATATTTGGTATAAAACAAATTCTAATGGTGATAAATTCTTTAAACAAGATAACAGATATCAATATACATTTAACAATTTATCTACAAAGACTAAATGAATTGTTGTCACTTCTAAACCTGAACTAAAATATAATGGTGTATATTATCTTTATAGTGATTATTTAACACCACCAGTATGTACTTATACTACTTGTTGAAAACATTGATGTTCTACACATCATAGATATTGAAAAAAGAAAAGAAACTATTATGTAAATAGAAATTATAACTGAAACTATTACACACATTTATTATGATGAAGCTTACAAACACAAAATATTGACTTATCTAATAAAATAAAAAATAATAATGTCTGACATACCTATTCTTATAATAAAACAGTTAACTTTTCATTTAAAGTAAATCTTCCTGCTAGATATATTGAAAATATAGATAAAGATTGAAATAAAATAAAAACATTTAGTTTATTCTTTACACCTACATTTAACAATACTAAAACAATATTTGTTGATTGAAATGAAATATATAAGAAAATAAATAAAGATTTTGATGATTATTTAAATAATGATTATAAAACAGCTTATATTATCTTAAATAAAAAGTTAGAATGATATATTGATAAAAATAAAACATATATTAGAACTGTTACAGTTTGACCTTGTAAAGATGATTATTCAAAGGCTTGTTATGTTAAATTCTGTTCTGATATAAATTGAAATGATTGTTGGTATCAAAAAGATGATTATGATAATGCAAATTGAAAATATATATTGTTCTTAACTAATGATAGATTCTATGATTTTAACCATAATTCTTATCAAAATAAAAATATCTTTCCAGATGATACTAGTTCTATGGAAGATTTATCTAATTGAAGATGAATTGTTAGCTTTTATCAAATTTATGATGTTATAATAAATCTAAAAGATTTTCATAATATAAATGATTTTGATACATCAGCACAAAATTTATTGAATAATTGAGGTGAATATTTATTATCTGTTGATTTACCTATAAATTATATTGGTCAATATACTATCTTAGGTGATTATTTAACTAATCAAAAAACAGATAAAAAAAATATCAATGATTTGATTAGCTTCTTCCTAAATATAAATACTAAAAACTTTACTACTTTTGAATATTGAATAAATATCTTTAAACAATATTTTACAAAATATATTGATGGATACCAAAAAAGTCAAGTTATAACAGAAAAATATTATGATTGATATCATTGTTCAAGAGTAAACTATAGAAATTATATAGAAAATAAACAATTTATAACAGATAAAATCCCATTAGTAAAAATGAATTTATGATATTACTATTATGATTGATGAACTTCTAATGCTAAATATCCTTCTTATCTAAATGATTTAGAACCTTGAAATGATTATAATAACCTAAGAAGACTTATTGATAAAAATTTAGATTATGGTGAATGATATTATAAACAGCAAATTATTCAAGTATGAAATAAGATAAAAACATATTGACTTACTTGGACTAATAATATTGATAGGTTAACTACTACTAATTATGCTACAAAAATAAATACTTATAATATTGATGATAAAGATAACATTGCTAACAATTTAACTTATTGAAATGATAAATATAAAATCAATAGCTTAAAAGATTATTTAAACAATTGAAAAATATTTGATAAAATAATTGAAGTAAATAATAATGAACAGTTAAATGATTTATTATTTGAAGGTAAAGATAATTATTGAAATGAATTATCCACTTGAATAACTAAAATTTATTTAGATTATTCACCTATTATTATTGATTGATGAAATATAAAATGAAATGTTATTCTATATGCTAAAAATTGACAAGATATAAATATATTATGAGATATAAATAAAACTAATAGTGATTACTTCTTGATTATTTATACAGATTGAAATATAAATATCTGAAACAATGTCACTTATATAAATATGACTTATCTTATCTGAAAAAATATATTTACTTATTATTCTGCTAACAGTTTAGTAGTTGATTGAGCTGTATGGACTGATAACTTTGTATGTAATAGAAACATAACTTCTGTATTCTTATTAGAAAATAGTAATAACATCTATACTAATTATGAAGATTTAAGACTATATGATTGAACTAAATGATTCTATGATTTGTTTAACACATATAGTAACTTCAAAACTGCTTGATGCCTACTAAAAACTAATTATAAACTTCAAACTACTTGAATAAATACTATGAAAGGAGATATTTGATACTAAAATATCTTCTTTTTTCTTTATCCATTTAAGGTAATTTATATAATAAATATACATTTTATATCTTAAACAAATATATCAATGAAAAATAAATTCATTTTTAAAGACAAAAACTTTATTGAAGGCTTAAAGAATGGTATTGCAAAAGATAAAGATTGAAACAGAATAAATTTAGAATTTAAAAAAGTAAAAGGATGATATGAAATTGTATCACCTAAAGATATTATTGATAAAGTAGTTATGATTGAAAATGATTTGTTTTGGATTGATGAAAATAAAGAAGAAATTGATGTTAGTAAGGAATCTATAAAAGGAATAGAAGGTATTGGAAACTTCAAAAACTTAAAAAGATTATTTATGGTATTTACATTTATGAATACACTTACAGGTGAAATAGCTGAACTTAAAAAGTTAGAATACTTATATTTACAAGATACTAATATAAAAAAAATACCAGATGCTTTATTTAACTTAAAAAATTTAAAAGAACTATATATTACTAATAGTAAAATAAAAAAAATTTCTGACAATATTAGAAAACTTAAAAATTTAAAAATTCTGGATTTATCTTATAACTTTATAAAAAAAATCCCAAATAGTATTTGAGATTTAAATAAACTTACAAAGTTGTATTTACATAATAATGATATAAAAGTATTACCAAAAAGTATTTGAAACCTTAAAAAATTACAATTATTAGCACTAAATGAAAATAAAATAAATAAATTACCAAATAGTATATGAAACCTTGAAAACTTAAGATTTCTAGATTTAAGTTACAATTACTTAAAAGAATTACCTAATAGTATCATAAAACTAAAAAAACTTAAATATTTAAACTTATCATATAACAAATTTAAAGATATCCCAGCAGTTTTAAATTGCCACCTTTCATTAGAAGAACTTGAAATATATTGAAATCCATTACAAGACTAAATTTATTTAAATCATAAAGACCTATTCAGGTCTTTTTTTTACTTATTGTTTATTACTATTACTTATTGTAATATAAAATATATTATAAATGTAATGATTATAGTATTTTATTATTTTACCTTAAACATATGATAAAAATTCAAAAAATAAATGAATATATCTATAGAAATATAAATAATATATGAATTATGTTGTTATATAGAGGAAACTTATATGTAGATGAAAAAGAATATAAAGATTTTTTGGAATTTATTTATAGTTTATGATTCAATTTATCAGTAAATATTTTATTCAGAAATTGAAAAAAAGAATATATCTTAGAAATATATAAATGAAAAAAATGAAGGTATAACAATCCCTTAAATGGAGATATCAATGAAATAGAAAATAATGTTCAAATCCTTAAACAAAATTTAAATAAAATCTTATCTTTTCCTTTTATAAAAAATAAAGTCAAAATAATTGAAGATTTTTCCTATTTTAAAAATAAAATAAAATTTCTTGAAAATCTAGATAATAAAATTGATAATAAAGATAAAGAATTAGTTAAAAAATTTATTTCATCTAAATTTGATGAATTTTTCCAATCTAAAAAAGATATTTTAAACATAGATAATATGGTAATTGATTATATTGATTTTCAAGTAGATAAATTTGATGGTGAAGAATTGTATTGAAAAAATATCATTGTAAATAGTAATATCTTCCTATGATATCAATTATTCTTTGAAAATAAAGAATATAAGGATATTGAAAGTAATAAAATAAAAAGGTATGGTGAAATAAATCTTATTGAATTTGTTGAAAAATTATCTGAACTTGAAAAAAAAGATTATGTTAAGAACATCTATCTTAAATTCTATCATAATAAAGATGATTTAGCAGAAACTAAATATGTTATAAATAAAGAAAAATGATTATATAAAGTAGGTGCTGATATTTATAGTTTTTGAGATAGTTTAACTATTAGTGATTGAACTATTCATTTATTTGTTTTTTGAAATGATTACAATTCTATTATCAAAGATTTAAACCAATTATTTGATGAATTCTTTATTGAAAAAAGAATGCAAAGATGAATTGATAATCATCTTATTTATCTGCAAGATGGTGTTTTTTATGATGATATTGAACAATATACATCAATTTATGAACAAAAGAAAATATTTTCAATAATGAAATTATATAGAAATGACTGAAATAATGAAATATACTGGTGAAAAGAATATTTTTCAAATAATGATATTAGATGGACCCCACATATCCTAGTCCCTAAAAATGAACAAGGTGTTTTTGAAAATGCTTTTCATTGACTAATTGTAGGTGATACTTGAAGCTGAAAATCTTATTATGCCTACCATCTATCTAAAAATATTGCTAACAAAGAACAAACACAAGTAATTTACCTAGACCCCTTATCTTTTGAAAAATCTTATCTACAAAAAGAAGTTTGACAATGAAATGGTGATTATATTGTTGATGATAAGAACAGAGTATTCTATGTTTGAAAATGAAAATGAACCCATATGAAAACTATAAATTATAAAAGATTTAAACTATTTGAAGATGAAATAAACTTTATTTGAAAAATAAAAGATGATAAAACTGAATTAGAACTTAAAGCTAGAATACTATATAATATTATTATTTGAGATACAAAATTGGATAATAATACTAAAGAATTCTTATTATGAAAGATTATTGAATTCTTTAAAAGAAATATTTGAAAATACTTTAAATATGATGAATTTGAACAATTTTATAAAGAAGAAATAAAGAAAGTAGAAGATAAATTGTTATATGAAACTATATCTAGTAAATTATTATTATCTGATTCTGAAAGAAAAATTCTTAACCTAGAAAATGATTTATTTGAACAATATTGAAAAGAAAAATATATTTTATTTGATATAAAAACATTCTTTGATACAAAGAATTATTTGATGATAGAAACAATATATGATATTTTAGCTTATTTTGCTAAATGAAATACAAAAATATATAAATATATATTTATTGATGAAATATGAGCTACTATAAATAATATTGATAACTTAGAAATAAAAACTAAAATGATAAACAGCTTAAACAATTTACTTAGAGCTGTTAGACAGTTTAACTGATTGATATATCTGATTAGTCAAAAATATGAAGATTTTACTACTAATAATTTGTTAGTTTGAACTAATCTTAAAATATTCTTAGATAATCAATGAACTGAAGCTTATCAAAATACTATAAAAGATAAAATAAAAAATGATTATTGTGAAATCTATAAAAATCTAAATGAAAAACATAAAGCACTTATTATCAATGATTTAAATAAAGAATATTATATTGTTAAAACTGAAATGTAAATAAATATGTTAAATAATATAAAAAAAGACCTAAACAGGTCTTTTTCTTCTATTTATTTAGTCATTTAACAATCCTGTTAAATGTCCTTTCATTATATTTTTCTTGTAAAAGTTTTATACAATCCTTCTTTGACATATTTCATTTAGATAAATATTCTATTACTTCTATTACTTTTTTTATATCATCTTCCTTTTCTATAACATATTTTCAGTTTTCTTCTTTTTTACTTGACAATTTTCAATATACTAAAAGTTGTTCTAATAAACTTCAATCAAAAGCATCCCTTTTATTTAAATCAAATCCTTCTTTTTCTAAAAATTTTAGGAATTTTAAGTCTATTTTATCTATACAAAATAAGACTGGCAATCAAAATATATTTACACTATTTTTATTTGCCCCTTTCTTTACTAAATATTTTATTATATTTTTTGATTGATTTCTTATTGCTACACACAGTGGTGTTTCACCTTCATATCCTTCTTCATCTACTTCATATCATTCCTTTTCTATCATTCTTTTTACTTCTTTAAAATTTCATTCCATTACTGCTTTATGTAATGGATAATTATCTATATTCTTCTTTAAATTTTCTAATCTATTCTTCTTATCATTTTCAATTCTATTTGAAATATCCATTTCTTCTAGAACTTCTTGATATATATCTTTGTTTGTCATTATTATTTTCTTTATATAAATAAAAGATTGGCATATTTATAATATATTTTACCAATTTTCATTTAAAAATCTAAACCTACTTCTATGATTTTCTTCATAATCACTTACTGCTTCATTATAAACTGCTAATACTTCTTTATCATTGTATAATCATCTTTGTTCTATATATCAAGTCACCTTTACTAAACAATTATATCTATTTCATTCATAATAATTTTCCCTTAAATATCTTCTTACATTATCTACTTCCCAGTTAGGTCTTTCTATATTTTCTTTTCTTTCTTTCTTTTTTAAAAATCCTTTATCTTCTAAAAACTTTACTATCAATTTCAATAAACTTCTTCACATTGATGAAGATAATATATAAAACATTGCCTTCTTTATTTTATATTCCCTATCTTCATTTACATCAAAATAACCTTCTATAAATTTATTTAAGTAGCTATAACTTTCATTTTCTTTTATAAAATGTACTAAATTTGTATAATCAACTTTTTTTAGATATTTTGCTATCCCTGTCCTTTTTACTAATAATTTAACATCATTTTCAAGCACAAAAAATTTAAAATAACCTTCAAAATCTTTTTTTCATATTTCTTCTATAAATTCTTCTTTATCTTCTATTATATCTTTTTGTCCATTTTTTTCTGCTAATTTTCTATATGTGTTATATATTATTGTATTTACCACTTCTACTTCCTTTCATTTTGATACTACTGTTTCCCTTACTATTACTTTTCTTTCTTCTAATGTTGCTAATCTTCTTAAACTATGTTTTTTTGTTTTTTCTATTCCTATTACACTATCTATAAATTCCTTATTTTCTTCCCTTATTTTCTTTCTTTCTTTATTTTTTGCTTTATATATTTCTTTTATCAACTTAAAAATGTTACTTTTATCACTATTGATAAAAGCTTTTTCTTCTTCTTCTAATTCTTTCAATGTCTTTAGTCATTCTTTTTTAAATTCTTTTATCATATATTTAACAATTTCTTTATTTTCTTTATTTACATATTTTACACTTCATTTCTTTACTATATTCCATAAAATTATATATAAATTGTTATTTATATATTCTTCTGGTATATTATTATTTGTAAATATTGTCTTATAATGTTCTATATTATTTTCTTCTATATATTTATAAATTGCATTATAGATTTTTGCATAATTCTTTGTTACTTTAAATAATATATTTTCTACACTATTGTTAAATATGATTACATAATCAAAATCTACTTTCTTTATTTCTTCTATTATTTCTTCCCTATTTATTCTTCTTTTCATTTCTTCTTTGTAAAAAATATTGTTTCTTTTAAAGTTTACTACTAAATACTTATATAAGTCATCTAAATCTATTTCCTTTATATTTTCTACTATTTCTAATAAATCTTCTTTTGATATCATAATATTGTTTATTTTATTCTTTTTTCCATCTATATCCAAAAAACTATCATATATATCCTTATAGTTAAAGATATTTTTATATTTTTTTTCTAATATTTCAAAATATTTTATCATTTGTCTTATATATTCTATTCTTTTTTCTACTATCTTATTATAGATATATTCACCTTCTTTTTTCTTTATTTCCTTAAATCTTTTATTTAAAAATACTGCTAATCCATTCTTATATTCTTTTCACATAAATTCAAATTTTCTTTCATATTCTTTATAATTTGTTGAAAATTTAAGTCCTACCTTTGTTTTCCTGTTTTCTTTTTCTACTTTAAACAATCTATAAAATAGCATTGTTAAAAGTCTATCTTTTTTTCTTCTTATTTCTTCTTCCAATTCTAAAATTTTCTTCTTTTTTTCTTTATCTTTTATTTTTCTTTCATATGTCCTATTATATCATCTACTATACATAAATAAATAATATTGTTCCCTATCCAATAGAGCTTTATCAAAAAAGAAATTTTTCTTTATCTTATTTTCTACTACTATCTTTTCATATTCTGATGTTGTATTTAAATACTTGAACTGTATCTGCATATTTTTGTATCTTCATTCATCTTTTGATACTATTATCCTTGCTTTTCATACTAATCATCTTAAAAATATCATTTTATCTACAATATCTAAAACTTCTTCATAATCTATATATGAATCTTCTAAATCATAATCTAAAACTAATACATCCCTTATTACTTTCTTTGATAAGATATTTTCATTATTTATTTTACTTAAACTATCTATAATTTGCACTGTTGACCTATTATCTTTTGTTTTATTTAGTTCTTCTTCTAACTTTTTTATATCTGTTCCTTTTTTTACTTCAATTTTTACTACATTATTTCTTAAATATACAAATTTATCTTTATATCTAGCTAATCTTCTTTTTAGTTCTTCTACTGACCTATTTTTTACTACAAAAATCTTTGGTCCACTACTGAAGTCCTTTAGTGCACCAATATTTGCTATATAGATGTAGTAAGTTTCAGTTTTCATTGCTAGATATAAAGAAGATATAAAATTTTTCTATTTTTATTATATAAATGAAGTAACTTCTTTCTATATTTTTTTTATTTTTTTTCATTTTCTTCTATACTTTTATAATATATTTTCAACAAAAATAAAAATTTCTTCTTATTTTAAGAAAAATAGGATATTACTGCAAAAAACTATTATTTTTCATCTTTTCATTTTATATAAAAAAAAATGAACTAATTTATAACAACTTATTCAAATCTATCTATTTTTTTATAAATTATACTGTGTAATATATCAATCAGTGGGGGGAATTTATCATCTATGTTTGATATATAGATTGATTTGTAAAAGTTAGATAAATTTCACTAATATATTCAAAATTCCACTGATGTATTCATTTTTCTACTAATATATCAATTTTTCTACTAATATATCAATTTTTCCACTAATATATTGAAATTTTACTAATATATCAATCAGTGTGGGGATTTATCATCTATGTCTGATATATAAATTGACTTGTAAAAAGATAATTTCTACTAATATAAATAAATATCTAATATACTACTATAAAGTGACACTTTTTATATTCATCTAATATATTGAATAATTTGTAATATATAGATTATGATGTCTGATATATAAATAATTTGTAAAAAGTAAAGATAAATTCCACTAATATATACTAAATATCTAATATATCACTATAAGATGTCACTTTTTATATCTATCTGATATATTGAATAATTTGTCTGATAAATTATTATGTTTGATATATAAATATATGTGGGTTTTATTATTTATGTCTGATATATAAATTGACTTGTAAAAAGATAATTTCTACTAATATAAATAAATATCTAATATACTACTATAAAGTGACACTTTTTTTATCTGTCTGATATATTGAATAATTTGTAATATATAGATTATGATGTCTGATATATAAATTGATTTGAAAAAAGTTATATAATTTTCACTAATATATAGTAAATATCTAATATATTACTATAAAGTGTCACTTTTTTTATCTATCTAAATATATCAAATAATTTGTCTGATAGATTATGATGTGTAATATATCAATCAGTTTGGGCTTTATTATTTATGTTTGATATATAAATAACTTGTAAAAAGATAAGTTTCACTAATATATGAATAAATATCTAATATATTACTATAAGATGACACTTTTTTATCTATCTAATATATTGAATATTTTGTTTGATAAATTATATTATAAATATTGTAAATTTATGTTTTTATTTATTTAACTAGAATAAATATGTTTTATGATAAGAAATTAGTTGACTATTTAGAAAGAAATTGATTGATAGATAAAGATTGAAATAAAATAAAATTTAAGTTTAAAGAATGAAAAGATAAGGATTGAAATAAAGTTTGGTCTATTTTAAATATAGAAGATGTTGATAAAATTAGGAAAATAGAAATTTTACATAAATGAATAGATTGTCTTAAATGAATTGAAGTATTTAAAAATTTAGAAATATTGAATCTAGGTTGAAATAATTTAAAAGAAATACCATCTAATATTTGAAAATTAGTAAGGTTGAAGAAACTTTATGTTTGACACAATAAAATTGAATCTGTATCTGATGAAATATCAAAGTTAAACAATTTAGAATTATTAGATATAGGTTATAATGAATTATCTACAATACCTAAATGAATTGAAAAACTATCAAGGTTATCTGTTCTTGTTTTAGAACATAATAAGATAGATAAAATAGATATAAATCTTAAATGAATGAAAGATATTGAAATCTATTTATGAAATAATAAGATACAACTTTTACCTAAAAATATCTTAGATTTAGATTGAAAAGTTAAGAAATTATATCTTAAATGAAATATAAATCTTTGAAATTTAAATAATGATTTTTGTTATGATGATAAATTTGTATATTCTGATAAAGTTTTAGATTATGATAATGATTGAAAGATTGATAGTGTTGTAAATATAAAAGGAGATTGAAAATATTTAAGGATTTATAAATAAAAATTTTATCTTTTAAAAAATAATTATGTTAGATAAAGTTGATATGAATAATATCTTTTATATGTTATATGAACATAAGTTTGATGAAGTAAAAAAAATATTAGATAAAAATCCAGATGTTATAAATAATAAAATGAATGATAATAATTGAATGACTTTATTACATAAATTTGTTATCTTAAATGATAGATTTGTTGTAAATTTTTTACTAGATAATAATGCTTCTGTTTTTGAAAAAGATTATTTCTGAAAAACACCTTGTGATTATGCTAATGATAGAATCAAAAAATTATTACCATTATGTGAATAGTTTTATCTTTTTTTAAATAAAATTCAAAAATAAATCAATCTTATATAAAAAAGCACCATTTAAGGTGCTTTTTTATTCTTTGTAAATAAATTATATTATAAATAATTTTATTATTTTATATCTTAACTAAATAAACTATGAAACAAAAATATATCTTTAAAGATGAAAACTTTGTTAAATATTTAAAAGATGGTATAGCTTATGATAAAGATTGAAATGTTATATACTTAAAATTTAGAAAAGTTAGATGAGAATATCAATGGGAATTAGTTTCGCCACAGGAAGTTATAGATAAAGTAGTAAAAATTGAAAAAATAGTAAAAATTGGTTTTGAAGAAAAAATAAATAGTATAAGCTGAATTTGAAATTTTAGAAATTTAGAAGTATTACACTTGCAAGGTAATAAACTTATAGGCTTACCTAAAGAAATAAGTAGTTTGACTAAGCTAAGACAATTATATTTGTGAAATAATAAATTTACTACCTTTCCTAAAGAAATATGTGATATAACTAGTTTAGAAAATTTAGATCTATCTGAAAATAATTTTATAACACTGCCCGAAGAAATATGTAATTTAAAAAATCTAACTTATCTTGGTCTATATATAAATCAACTAACCACTTTACCAGAAAAAATAAAAGATTTAACTAATTTAAAAAGATTAGATTTATCTGTAAATCAACTAACCACTTTACCTAAGGAAATAAGTAGTTTAACTAAGTTAGAGGATTTAAAATTGGGGTGGAACCAATTGACTAGTTTGCCCGAAGGAATTAGTAATTTAAAGAATTTAAAATATTTAGATTTAGCATGAAATCCTAATTTGTGAAATCTAAATAGAAAATTTAAATATGAAGATATAACTGAATTCTGTGATAAAGTAATAGATGCAGATTGAGACTGAAAGGTTGATACAGTATTGTGTATCAAAAGTAATTGAGAATTTTTAAAACTATGAACTAAGTAGTAAATAACAAATCAATTTAAGATATACAGTAGCATCCTTAAGGATGCTTTTTTATTACTAAACATTTATTACATATAAATTATATTATAAAAGTATAAAATAGTTTTATTCCATTTAAAAAATAATAACTATGATAAATAAAAAATTATTTAAAAAAGCATTTACATTAGTTGATGTATTGATTTATTCTGCTATCTTATCAATTATTCTATTACCTACTTATATGTTTGTTACTAATCTAACATATAGGATATTATTTGATAAACAATTTATAAATGAAATCCAATATTTTGATAATAATTTAAACTGAAAATTACCTGATGCCTTTTATTATGTCTTAAATTGAACTAGTACTTGAAAAGTATATTGAAACTTTTATTCTAACTGAAATAAACTAGAATATTGAACAGATTTAAATCAATCAATTATTATGAATAATAACTTTATAAATAATCTATTTGATAAGCTAAAAAATAAAAATAAAGTAAAACTAGATTTGATGTTAAAAACTACAGATTATATTTGACAAAATAATGTCTATAAACTAGAAAATTTCCTTTTATCTTGAAAGTATTGAAAGAAAATATTTATATGTAAAGGAATAAAAATCTTAAATAAAGATAATGATGTATTTGATAAAAAATGAAGTTGCTTCTTCTGATATTGAATAGAAGTAAATAAAAAGTTAAATAAAAATGCTTATCAAATAATAATTTCTGATTTTATGAATAATATTCATTACTTAAATATTGTTTTATGAGAAACAGATAAAAAAAATAATTTTTAAAAAATAAGTTAAATAAATGAATATCCTTTGAATAATCATAAACATATCAATATTTATTTCTTCAATCTTGTTATTCTTTCATATATCAAAATATATATCACAAGATAATGTTTGATGAATAAAATATGTTGATTCTGATACTTGATTTCCTTTTTTTGCTAACAATCTTAAACAAAAATGATTTGAAGAAATATGTTTCTTAAATACATTGAAAAATTATGATGATTTAGATTGATATTTTAAAACAAATAAATTATTTCTATTAGTAAATAATAAATTTTCCACTAATTATTGTATCAACTTATATAATACTAATACTTATTTATATAATAAAGATGATGATAATAAATATCTATATCAAAATATGAATAAAGATAATTTAAAGAATACAAAAATTATTATATTGAAATATATAAAAGATTCTGATATCTTTCTTATAAAAATAAATAATGATAAATATGATTTGTAATGAAGTAAATAAATTTATATAATAAAAACACAAATATTTATCTTATAAGAATATCAAATGAAAGAAATAATTTGATTTAAGTACAGATTACTTATATATTTATTTACTATTTTATGAATACTTTTATTTTCTTATTTAGTCTGAAATCTAAACAAATATTACTTCCTCTGAAATGTTTCAAAGAAAATACTAGAACTTAAGGAAAATGATAAAAGTTTAAAAATACTAGAAATAAAAGATAGTAAAGAATTAGAATGAAAGGAAAATTTAAGAATAAGACCACCTAAGGATTTTTTTATTATCTATTATAAAGGATGAAATCATTATAATAAAGCTGATAGTTTTGTCTTTTTAAATACAGTTTTCTATTCAAAAAATAATTTAGATTTTTTTTCTTTGTTAAATTCCACTATCAGACATGAACTGATACATTATTATATTTGAACTAAGTTAAATTATTATATTGATAGGCAAAAAAATACTGCCTTATTTACATTCTATGATAAAATCTGACAAAATTATTTTGATAAGCTTTATAATGAATTTAGTTGTTCAAAATTTTATAATAACATTGATAATATAAAAGATTATAATTTACTGTTAAACTATGTAATTTACCTAAAAAAATGTAAAAAATTTGATAAAATAAATATTGCTAATTATAGAAAATATTGAATAAAAGATTATTTCTTTAAAAAAAGGATTTATGATAATTATGACTTTATAAGGAAATATTATAGAAATCAAGAAATGACAGAAGAATTGATAACTTATTCAAATCAGATTTTTATAAATGATGATTATGAAAATAATATTTTAAGAAAAATGGACTGTTCAAAATTGAAAGACAAAATAGATAAAAAAGTGTGTAATAGAATGATAAAATTTTATAATCAAATCTTTGTCCTTAAATAATTTATTTGATAAAAACAAGATAAATGGATAATCTATTAGATACTATATTATTTATAGCAGTTCTGATAACTATTTTATGAATTATTTATATAATCAATTTAAGTATTGATAATCTTTTAAACAATTTTATGTATGATTATATGTTTAAACATTTATATTTTTTTTCTTTTTAAACTAGAACTAAAATATATTATAAGTAATATAAAACATATAAATTATTTATTTTTAAAGTTATAAATAATGAAAAATCTATTTAAAATATTGTTATTATCTTTACCAATTATTCTATCATTATTAGCTTTATTTTGATTAGCAGCAATAATTATTATTATAATTATGATAATAGCTGCTATTTTTTCTAATGTTAAAATCCCATTTTATTATAATATGACAGATACTTATTTAAATATTCCTTATATCTATTTAGAAGAAGTTAAACCTAATAGGAATGATACTGAAAATGATAATTATTTTGTTTATGTAAAAAGCAATTATGATAAGGATAATTATATATTAGAAAACAACTTTTTATCAAATATATATTTTTATAAACAATTTCAAGATAATTTATTCTTAAAAAATTTCTTTCTACCTACTAGTATCTTAAAAAATTTAAATGTTAAAGTAAAAGACTGACAAGTTTACTTAGAAAATAAAGATGATATAAAAAATATTTGATTCTATTATGATATAGAAAAATGAAAGTTTGCTTATAACAATGCTTTCTTACAATTTTCTAGTTCAATGAATAATGAATATGATTATTTAAAAAAATATAAAAATGATTTACCTACTATTGACTTATACTTAAATATCAATGATGAAAATAAATATAAAATTTTATATGATAAAGTTAAAGCTAAAATAAAATGATTTTGAATTGATACAGATAAAAATTGAAGACTATTGTTTTATTTTAAAATGAAAGAAGATTTAAGAAATACTTATATAAACTATAAGATAAAAAAATATTGTTCTATATTTAAAAAAGAAAATGATGAATGTAACCTAGATGACAATTTTAAAGAATTTATAAGAAAGGTTAAATTTAAGAAATGATTCTTTAAATTTAAAAATACTGATGATTGAAAATTTTGACTGGATAATCCTTATTATTATATTAGCTGAGATAAAATATATGTAAATTTTCAAATTCAATTATTATCCTTATCACAAATACTAAAGAATGTAGATAAAAATTGATTACCTGTTTATGATGTTTCTATTGAAGAAAATAATAAAAAAGAAAATAAAATAAATGATAACTTAGAAATAAAAGATTTCTATGATATCTTATCTAAAAAAGATATTAGTAATAAAACAATTAGTGAATTATCTAAATATTTTGATAAAGATAAATATAGAAATATTGATATTTGAAATGATAATCTTAAACTTGCTATTCTTTTTCAAAATTATTATGTATTTATAAAATACTATGATTACTTTAAGGAAAATAATATTGATTTATATGCTTGAAAGGAATTCTTATATTGATGAAATAAAAGATATAAAATTTGATTTAACTATTTAGAATATATAAAATCAAATGAAAATAAATATAATAATGAAATAAAAGCTTTATTAGTAGAACTAAATAGAATAAAAAAAGAATTATGAAATAAATCCATTATAAATCAAAAACTGGAAAATATTGAAAATAGTTTAACTAACTATTACTTAAATAAATTTTGATATAAATCCATTGATAGTATTGATAAAGAATGAAAAGAATATTATTTAAGTAATATACAAAACAAATGAATATATTTTGAGACAATATTTACTAGAAAAATAAATACTTCATTATCTTTTAGTAAGAAAGAAATCAATTTTATAAACAATAATTTTAAACTAATAAAAGAAAAAAATATAGATAAAGAAAAAGTAGTTAAAATTGTTACTTATTTTAAATATATAAGAACACTATGAATAGTATTAGAATCTTATTGTAGTAAATACAATGATGATAAACAGATAAATAGATTTTGTTCTGATTTAACAAAAAGTAAAAATAATAATGATTGATTCTATTTTGATTATGGATTAGAAAAAGATAACTTATTTAAATCTATATGGAGATTTATTGCAGAAAGTTATCAATCAAAAAATGCTAAAGAATATTTAAATGAATATAATATATATAAAGGTATTTATACTACTGAAAATAAAATAAATCTATTATCAATCTGACATAGAAATGAATTAGAATACTTATTTTACTATAAAAATAAAACATTTGATATCTGAAATATTATTAGTTCATTCTTATCAAAAAACAATTTAGATAATGATGTAAATATTGATGTTTCAATAAAAGATTACAAACAGATTGTGTTATGAGTATCTGAGAATTTATTTTGACAGAAATGATTTGATTTAAATACCTTTGTTAAAGTAGAAGATTGAAAAATTGTAGATTATCCATTTTGTAATAGTATTGATAATAAAGATACAAAAGATATTGATGAATGTAAAAAATATTCTGAATTGTTGTATAAAATAATGGATAAAGAAAAACATTGAAATAATGTAGATAGATTATATTATGCTTTTTATTTAAAATATATAAAACCTATAAAAATATTTGAATGATTTTGAAATAAAAAATGATTATTTCCATATTATAAGGAAGCTACAATAATACCTGAAATAAATAATTGAAGATATCCAGGTCAATGTGTCCATTATATTGTCTTAAATGTAAATAAAAAGAAGTTATATTGATGAAATGCACAAAATTGGTGTTCTGTGGCAGAAAGAAAATGATATAAAGTATTTTATGGTGTTAAACAAGCTAAACAAAATATTAGTCCTTGAGACATAATTGTATGGGATCATTATAAAAATTGAAAAAATAATCTAATAGGTCATATAGCTATGGTATCAAATATATGAATAAATGATTGAAACATAAATAAAGTTCAAGTTCAAGAATTCAATACAAGCTGTTGAAATACTAATTTATGGATTTGATTTCTTAAAAATAAATTTATTAGTGCTTGATTAGAACCTTCAAAATATTATATGGCTTGATGTATTTATTACTACAATATAAAAAATATAAATCCAAATAATTTAGAATGGTGAAGATGGTGAAATGATGTTATGCCTTTTAAATGTATTATAAAAATTCCTGATGCTGATAGAATATCAATAGATAAATTTAAGGAAATCATTACTAAGAATAATTAGCAAATAATTTACAAGATAATCTATATAAATTATATTATATAAATGTATATATATATTTTATTTCTTTAACTAAATAATATGAAATTAGGAAATCTTGGTGAAACAACTAATTTAAAAGATAATACTAATAAAGTAAATACAAATACAATTATAAAAAACATATGTAATGAAACTACACATTCTTTTGAAAATAAATTTATAAAAAAGGAAATCAATAAAATTGAAATAAATTTTGATGAAATATTTGAAATGGATGAAAAACAAAGAGAACAAACATATAATGAATTAGTTAACTATTTAAGAATAAAAACTAATGAAGAAAAAAGAATAGTAATAAAAGTTGATTGAATCAAAAAATATAATCTAGCTATAAAAGAATTATTTTCCTTATATAATAAAATAAGAAAAGATGTATCATTAGATTGAAAGATTATATTTAAAATAGATAATGATTTCTGATTACAATTTCATAAGGATATATTCTTTAGTGAAATAGTTAAGAATAATTTTGTAAAAATTCCACTTAGTTTAAGTACAACTATTTTAGAAAAAGGTGATATTGATAATATCAAATTGTTGTATAAATTTACTAATTTAAGGAAATTATTTATTGAAAATAACTTAGAAATAGATTTACTTTTAGAAATATTAGAATGTCTTCCTAATACAGAAGTATATTTAAAAAGTAATTTATTTGATAAAGATATAATTGAAAATTTAAAGAAAAAATATCAAAAGGTATTTACTATTGCTTAAACATATAAAAAATGAAAAATATAATTGAAAACATTGCTTTTATAAATTGATTTAGGGAAAAGGAAAAAGATATTGAAAAAATATATGATTTTTTGTTTCATAATAATTTTTATTATAGAAATAAGAATAATTATGTCTATATATATTGATGATTTAAGGAAAAGATAACAGAAAAAAAATATGATTTATTTGACTTGCAAAGGATATTTAGGTTATCCTTAGAACAAGCTAGAAACTTATTTTTAGTATTTAAAACAATATTAGATTTAGCAGCTGTTGAAAAGGAAGTTGATACTTATATTTATAAATGAAATATAAAACAAAAAAGGTATAACCTAATATTTAAGGAAAAAGATGAAATTATTATTGATAATAAAAACTTATTAGTATTTGATATTAGTAAAAAAGATAAGATAAATAAGAAATTCATTGGAAAGAAGAAAATGAAAATATATTATAAAAATGAAGATAGAAAGAAGTATATTATGATGTTATTCTATGGTATTTTAGAAAAGAAAATTGATTTAGATAGGTTCCATTACTTATTATTTAAAATATCTAGTTTATAATTTATTTAAATAAAAAATTTAAAAAATGAATAGTTTTGATAACATAAAAATAAAAGTTGAAGCAATTTTTGATTTTTTAAAGGATTATTTTTCAACCAAATTAGAATATATTACTTCTACTAATTGACAATGAAATAATTTTAAAAACATTATTATTTATCTATTATTATTTTTATGATTTTTATTTTGAACAATTTTAAATATAAAAATATATAAACTTCATGATTTAAATGAAGAATATCAAGATAAAATAAATATTTTAGAAAACAATATCAAAATCATAAAGGATAATAAAAACAAATTTATTTTGCTTGATAATCTTGATTTAGAAAAAAATAGTAATATTATAACAATCCGATATAATATATACTTATTTATTGATGATAAGAATAGAAAATTTTATAACCCAGAAATGAAAATATATTCTATAAAACCAAATAAAAAACAAGAATTTACTATTGAAATTTGATGAATCAAAAGTTATTACTTTATTGATCACCTATTAGCATATTTAAAACAATTTAAAACTAATATTAGTGTAGAAGAAGTAAAGTGGCAAATAGATAATAAATTTAAAGGTCAAAATCTTTATAAAATAGACTTAAAAATAAAATTTAAAGATTATTTACAATCTAATAATAAGAATAATGAAAGATAATAGATATGTTGATAAAGATATTGATGATGTTAAAGATGTTAAAAATGAACTAGATAAAAATATTGATGAAGATAATGTCAAAAATATTGAAGAAAAAAATGAAAATATTGATAATAAAGATGATATTGATAATAAAAATTATAGTAATGAAGAAGAAAATAATGAAGAAAAAGAAGATAATAATATTGATGAAAATGAAAATGAAGATAATGAAAAAGATATTGATGATAGAAATAATATTGATGAAGGTGATGTTGATGAAGATGATATTGATAGAAAAAAACCTAACCACGAAGATAGTGATAAATATGAGGATGAAGAAGACAATGAAGATGAAGATGAAGAAGATAAAGATAATGAAATAGATGAAAAAGACGATGAAGATAATGAAGAAAATGAAGATATTGAAGAAGATGAAGATATAGATGAAGAAATAGATATAGATGAAGTAGTTTCAATTTTAGGGCAGTTGGAAAAAAAGAAGGAAGAATATTTAAAGTTAAGAAATCAAATAAAAGACAATTTAAATTATTTAGAAGAAATTGATAATAAGTTAAATGAACTAGAAGACAAGATTTTAAAAGAAAAAAATGAAGGATTTGTAGAAATATACAAAGATAGAATAAATAAACTAATAGAAGAAAGAAATAAAATAATTCAAGTAAATAAAGAAAATATTGAAGAATTTTTATCTTTCTTTAAAGAAAAATATAAAGATAATAAAAGAAAATTTGAAAAAATTGAAGATATTATTGTAGATAAAGAAGAAAAAACTGATGATGATAGGAAAATACTGTTATCTTTAAGAAAAATAGATAAATATAACAAAATATTAGATGAATTAGCTACTTATTATGATAAATTTGACATTGATTTAAATGATGAAAGAAAACAAACTATTTATCTGGAAAATAAATTATATCAGAATAAGATAAAAGAGATAAAAAACATTGAAGAATTTAAGAAGAAAATAAAGGAATATGAATTATTCCTTCTAGAAAATTGAAAGAAGTTAGGATTATGAAAAGAAGAACAAAAGGAAATATTAGTAGAACTTATAAATGATTTTAAAGAAAGACAAACTAATGAAAAAAGAATAGTTAAAGAAGTTAAGAATAATATAAAAGATAATATCAATGAAGTTAAACAAATAGTTACTAATAATAAAGCAATAGAAGTATCTAAAAAAATAAAAGAAAATATCAATAAATTAGATGAATGAATCCTTAAAAAATATAGTTTAACTGATTATAGTTGAGACTATAATGATTTGTTGTTAGATTTCTTTATAAAATTTATTATATTTATGGTTCTTGTCTACTTTATATTTAAGATTGATTTTATAGCACAATTTACTAAAACAATTTATTGAATCTAAAAAAAAAATATAATATAAATTATATTTATTATTTGAATAAATTATAAAATGAAAAGACTATATTGAATAAAAATATTAGATAAAAAGAATAATGTAATACAAGAAAAAACAATTTTCTTAGATAAAGAAGGACTTAAAGAGGAAATAAAAAGGGTAAAAGAAAGTTGATATAAAATAAAATATTTTGATTTAACTAACTTTTTTTCTAATAAAGATATATTTGAAGCAATAATAGAACTATATCTTAAACAATTAGATAATGAAGGTGTAAATTATTTTGAAAAGGAATTAGTAACAGATATTTTACTAGAAATAAAATGAATAAATAAGGAATTAGTTCCTTTATATGTAAATTTTATAGTAAATTGACTTGATAGTTATTTTGAAAATGTTGATGATAATGTATTTAACAATTTCATGAATAAAGAATTATTCTTTAAAGTTAAGAACAGTTCCTTAAAAGGTAATGTTAAAGTTCAAATTTATAAGAAATATAATGAACTATTTAAGACACAAAAGAAAATACAAAATAGCATAGTTAGTATAATTATGTGAAAATTATTTATTATCTTAGGTGCTGTATGAGTTTCATATTTTATTTGAAATAGTTTATTACCTAAAATTTCATCTATTCTTAGTGCTACTTCTGGGGGATGAGTTGATAGTTTAGTAGACACAATATTATTCTATTGACCTATTGTATCATATTCAACCTTATGATTTATTATCTTTTATTTTTTCCTTTTGTTATATAACAAAGAAATATGGTATAACCTATTTAAATTCTTTAGACCACAATATAAGTTATATACTACACAGAATACAATCAAATTATATATGTTAGCTTTGTTACAAAATACTTTAGATATAAATTTTATGAAGAAATTACTAAAAAAGGTCTTTCCTTTTATAAAAAATATTGAATGAAATTCATTCAGGGAAATCTATTGATATTTATACAATAATTATTCAGATAAATTTGAAAAGACAGAATTGTGATTACTAAAAAATGAAAAATCAAATAATGTAAGAAAATGGACTGAAAATATTAGTAAGACATTAGATGTATTATTAGAAAGATTACAAGATAATTTATTACAATTTAAAACCATTTTAAATACAATATTCTTCATTATTTCTGCTATTATTGTTTTATTATGAATAGCACCACTATTTATAATAATGAGTAGTATAATGAAAGCTGTTAGTAATATGAAGATATAATAAAAAAGGTAGGATTTTAAGTCCTACCTTTTTTTAAATGTATTTAAATATTGATAGATTTATTTTAAAAGATTATCTATAATAGAATCAGTTTCATTTGTTGATTTCTTTTCAATAATTTCAATTATACTTTCTTTAACACCTTCTAATACTGATAATATATTTGGTCTATTTATAAATTTTATTTCTAATTTATTTATTTTTTCTACAATTTTATTTAACTTTTCTAAATCATATTTTTCTAATCTATTCTTATATTTAGTTAAAACTAATTGTTTAGCTTTATGTTTTATTACTGGATTTACTTTTTCTTTTATCATTTTATTAGTTTCAACTGGCATTGTTTGAATCATTGTTCTTTGTTTTTCAATTTTGTCCTTAAATTCTTCATTAGTTGGACCTAATCTATTTTTAAAATTATTTCTTTGCCTAATTTGATTTATTTTTTCTTTTATTTGTTTATAATCACTAATAAGAATATTATTTTCTTTTATTTGTTTATAAATATCTGGTGATAATTTATATCATAGATTATACAATTCTTTTACTAGTCTTTTAACTTGTGCATAATTAGATTTATTTATTTTATCTAATATTTGTTTAACAGTATAATCTTTTATTTCATTTCTTTCTTCTAAGTTATCCTTCATATTTTCAATGTTTAGTTGTATCAATGTTTCAATAGCTTTTTTCTTAGATTCATCAATTAGTTTTTTAAATTCTTCAAATTTATCTTCATCAATTTCTTTATCAATATCAATATTATTTTGTTCTAACAATCTTGATAATATATCAAGTTGTTGTCCTTTTATACTAGCAATATTTTTTAAAACATATAATCAATATTTATTGTATGCATATTCATATAATTTATTAGACAATATTTCATTTTTATATTGTTTAACTAATCTTTTAACATCTTCTTCATTTATTACTTTATATTGTTTAACTTCCTGATATTGTGCTTGTTTAACATCTTGATATGGTCTAACATTGTTTTGATATTGTTTAACTTCTTGATATTTATCAGGTCAAAAAGCAAATGAACTTGAAGCACCTAAACCTGATATTACTAAGATAGCTAAGATAGTTCTTTTATTTGTCATAAATTTTTCTTGTTTAAGATATAAAAGCACTATATATAATATAATGTAGAAAAATAGCTCTCATTTTCATATATAAATTATATTATAAATATATATAAAAATAGCATCAAATTTTATTTACTAAATTTAAAGTATGTGTGAAATTGAAAATGGTGATTTACTTAGATTTCAAAAGATATTTAAAGTTGATATAGAAAAAGGAAAGATAAAAGAAGAATTAGTTGAAATCTTAGCACCATTGAATAAGTTAAAGAAATATTTAGAAAAGGTTGAGGAATTTAAAAAATGAAATATTACTAGTATTGAAAGGGAAAAGATAGCATTTGATTTTTATATATTTAAGAAGATAATAGACAATTTAGATAAGATAAAGAGACTATGATTATGAGTTTCAATAAATGTCAATTATGAAACCTTATATTTTGTATATAAAAACAAGAAACTTCTAGAGAAATTTAAGGATAGACTAGAAAAAATAAAAAAGGAAATTTGAAAGGTTGTTATTTTAGAATTATTAGAAGTATGAAATAAAAATAAAAGTATAAATTCTAATGAAATTGAAAGTTTAAATTATTACTACGATAAAAAAGATTGATTAGCTGTTTATTCTATTGATGATGCAATTCCATACAAAGAATTAGATAAACACAATAATCATTGTTTATCTGAAATATTATCTATTATTCTAAAAAATAAGCTATATAAATATATAAAAATTGATATTGAATGAACAAAATATTATGTAAAAAATATAGATAAATTACAAGAAATATTAGATGAAATAGAAAGATGTAAAGATAAAAAAAATATAATCTTTGAATGAGTAGAAAAAAATGAAGAAATTGATAAACTAATAGAATGACTTAAAAAATATAAAAATATTGATTTTTATTTTCAAGGATTTGCATTACATAAACCAGAATTTTTAAAATAAATCTTTAAGTAATAGAACTTTTACTTATTATAAAAGTAAGCCTTTTATTTTTATAAAATAAATTATAATATGATATTTTGAAGGGTAAAAATAGATAAAAATTGATTAGAACAATATACTGATTTTTCTAAATATTATCCTGAATGAATAGAAAATAAGTATTGAAAATTTGATGATAATTTAGAAATGAATAATAGATTATTTGATTATGAAACTTTAAATAAAGAATTAGTAGAAAACAAATTAGAATGATTTAAACCATTAGAATATTGACAATTTAAAATAAAACAAAAATGATATATTAGATATTTTAAATGATATAATAATGAAGTTATAATAGAAATAACAACAAAAAATAAGTTAGATAATATTGAACCTTTTTATATCAAAAATATAGAAATCTGAATAGCTAATATGTCTAAATATTTAGATATATTGATAAAAAGATTGGTATTAGACTTCTTTAAAAATAATAAGGAAACATTAGAAAATATCTTTATAAAAAGTAATATTTCAGATAATTTTGAACAACAAAAAGAATTATTCTTTAAAAAGTTAAATGATAATAATTCTAATATTGATTATTCTATTGATAAAACTTTGTTAAATAATATAAAGAAGATTATGTTTGAAAAATATCTATACTGATATCAAGATGTCTTCTATCAATATTATTTTATAAAAAAGGATAATAACTTATATTTGTTAGATATAAACTTTGAAGTAAATGAAAATTCTAATCTTGAATATGCCTATAAAATAGTTAAACAGTATCATATATATGATGTTCTTAAAAATGTAAAAAAATGAATGTTTTATAAGGAAAATACCTTTATTACAGATATAAAATTTGATAATAAAATTGATAATTTATTTCTTAAATAAAAATATTATGTTTCTATTATATTTATTGACATTCTTCTTTGTTCTATTCTTAGTTGATTTTTCAATAGCTTCTGTAATAGTATTTATTCTATTATCAATAATATTCTTTCCACTAATGATTATATTTTTTCCAATATTTATATTATATTTATTACTAGTTATAGCATTAGTTTATTATAATAAAGGATGAAAAGCAAAAGTAATAATAATAAAAAGAAAGCACTAATAGTTTAACTTCTATTAGTGCTTTTTTATATATTAGTAACTGTTTGCTAATTCTAGTATGTTAGAAAATGATACATCTTTATTTTGTAGAATAATCAAAGCATTTATAAATATAGGCAAGAATATCTTTTCATTTTTTACAAATTTTTCTTCATCATTTAAATAAGTCTTTCTATTTGTTACTGATAGTTTTGCTATTTCATAAACTAAAGCCATTCATTTTGTTTCTTTTTCTATTTCTATTTTAAAGTTATTTCAAATAAAATCATAGAATTTTTCAATGCTATCAAGACTATCAACTAATTTTTTATAATTATCATAGTATTTAGCATTTTTATTATTGTAAATTATATTGTTTTTTAAGGTATCTTCATAATATTTAACTTTATCATAGAAATCTTGAACAAAAACATTTAAATTCTTATTTTTTATAAAATCTACTATTTCTATTACTGCATTATTAGTTATTTTATTCATATCTTTTATTTTATTTAAGTATTCAACTTCTTTATATACAGGAATAAGTTGTTGTACTATCAATAGCTTTAAACTATTTACTAATCATTCTAAATTTCATTTCATTTCACCTATTCTTTCTTTTAGCCCCCATATATTAGATATATGTGTTGTAGTAAAGATTCAATATCAGATATTTGATAGATTGATAATACCTGATAAAGATTCTTCATCTCTTATTTCACCAATAAAAGCTATATTTCAATCCCTTCTTACTAAAGCTTTGATATGTTCCTTAAATCAGATAGTTGTTTCTTCATCTCAAGTTTCCTTAACTTCTAATTGTTCAATAAAATCTAATTTCTTTTCAATAGGGTCTTCTATAGAAGTAATAGCTATTTTACTATTATTGTCATGGATTTGTTTAAGCATTGAATATATTGATGTTGATTTTCAACTATTTGTCTTTCATCAAATAATTGTTACTCATTTTCATTCAATTGAAGTATTTACTATCTTATCATAATCTCAATAACTAACATTTATAAATTTTGTTACTAATAATCTTGTAACAATTGAGTAAAAATGCTTTCAATCAAGTTCAAATGGTTCTGCATTTAGTCTTATATCAAATTTGTTTTCTTTTCAATCTTTTTCTGTTAGAATCATTGAAAAAGAAACATCATATATCTTATTATTTTGTCATTCAAATTTTGTTCAGAAAATATTAGATAAAAATCAAACTGCTGTTTTCTTATCAGTAATAGATAAATTTTCTCATACTTCTATTGTTTTATCTAATAGTTCATCAAAATCATAAATTTCTTCTTTTCTTAAAAGATAATTTATAACAAATAAAAATTTAACTATTTCTTCTTCATAATCTTCATTTGATTGTGATAATATATTTACATAATAGTTCCTATATTTTATAAGAATATCATAAAAATCTTTTAACTTTATTTTATATAACAACTGGTCTTTTCTTCATCTTAACATATATTTTAGTCAAGCTCATAATGCTTCAAGATGTAAATCAGTAAATCATTTTTCATATTGAACTAATACTAATATTGTTATTATTTTTTCATAAAATGTAGATTTTATATTTATTTCTTCTGTATTTCATCAAAAATTTAAATATATTTTTTCTTTATTTTCTTTATTATCATTTCAATCATTTCAAATAACATTATATGATTCTAATGCTAAAAAATTAGCTATCATATTATCTATTTCTTCTTTTGAAAATTTTCTTATTTTTTTTATATTAGTTTCATTACTAGTTTTATTACTAGTTAAATAGTTTATTATTTCATTATATTGTCAATTATTGTTATTTTTCTTTAGTTCATTTACTATTTTATCCAATAATCATTTATTTTTAAGATATTCTTTTGTTTTTGCCTTATCTTGTTTAAATGCTGTAATAATTTTATCTAACATTTTATGTAAAGTTAAATATATAAAATACAATAGTTTAAGATATTAGATAATTCAATATTTCTTGATAGTCTTCCTTTTCTACTTTTTTATTTATTTCTTCTTTTATTTTTTCCTTGTTTTTTTCATAATTTTTAGTAATATCATAAAATAGATATAATCATATTCATATTGCTAATAATCAATCAATTTTTGAAAACAAAGAAACAAATAATCAAATTATGAATATTATAATAGAAAAAAATTCATTTCAGCTTTTATATAAATTATAGGAAATATAACTAAGCAAAATAAATATGATTACATTTGAAAACATTTATATTCTATTATGATTTAAAGTAATGATAGTTTCATTTATTATCTATAATATAATATTTTTTAAAAGGACAATATTTAGTAAGATAATATAAATCATTAGTATCTAATCAGTATATTTGTTTGTTATTTAAATATGTTAAATCTTTATTACAATAAAACAATATGTAATTGTCCTTTACATCACTTTGTCTATAAGTATTTAAATCAGTAAATACTTTTATCTTATAATTATCAATATCATAAAACATATTAGGATAATATATTTTACCATCTAATTGATGATAAATATATTGATAATATCAAACAAATAATGATATTATTGATACTAATATTAGTATTATAGGCATTATTCTTTTTCTATAAATAAAATAGATTTATCTTTTTGATAGATTTGTTCTACTTTAAAATATAATAATTTATACTTATCTGTTATTTTTTCATCAAATATATTTATAATTCAATATTTATTTATTACTTTTTGAATGTTAAAGAATTTTGCTAAAATAAAAACAAAGTTTTTTAAATTTAGTAAGTCAGTACTTGATTTAGTAAATAATATATTTATTTTTTGTTTTTTATTAGTTTCTTTATTATTTTTAAAGTAGATTTTATTATCATCTATTGCTAATTCTGAAAAATTTAGTTCTAATTCTAGGATATATATATTGTTTTTGATTTTTCTATTATTTCTTAAATCAAAAAGATTTTCCTTGTCAAGGTCTGTTTCTTTTCTTACCCTATGTAAAACATATTTAAAAGTTATTTTATCTTTATTATTGGGTCCTTTTCTTTTTTTATATTCTTTATAATTATCTTTTGCATTATTAGCAAAAGTATTAGCCTTTTTAAAGATAATTCTTAAAAACCTATCTATTTTTATTTTTCTATAATATTTTAAGATAATTTCATTTAAATATTGTTTATTTTCTTGTTCAATTTTTTCATCTGTTAAATATTCAATTTCAAATTTGTTTAAATATTTCATTTTATTTTTTAAATAAGTAAATAAAAGTCTAATTCAATTTATTTGATACAATATTATTGTTTAAGATAATTCATCTTAAATTATTATCTTTTTTATATTTTAAATTGTCTAATTCTATATCAATAGGATACTTACTATTGATTATTATTTTTTCATCATCAGATAGGTCAGGAACTTCTATTGTAACATAATATGTTCCATCATATTTTTGATTTTTAACAGGAACTATAAAGAATTTTGATATATTTTCTGTTGCCCTGTTATCTATTATGTATGAATATGTATCTAAGTTTTCCTTAACATAATCAGTAGTTATAAATGGTGTTTCTTCATTTATAAAGTTGGTTAAATATATTTCATTATCTGCTTTTTTTGAATATATCTTTATTTCTATATTATTAGCACTTAGAAACATATTTTTATCAATATAAAAACTATGTATGTTTTTAACATAGAATGGCTTATTATTATCAATATTATTTTGTTCCTTTATAGTTTGATATGAATAACTATTTATTCTTCATACCTTTTCATAGTTTGCATTATTTATTATTCAGGTGGAATAAAAGAAAACTAATGAAAAAGCCAATAGAACAATCAAAAACATTTTTTTATTTAACTACTAAAAATTATTTACATTTATCCAATACTGGATAATAAATATGAAGTGATACAATCACCACACTCATAATCATAAAACAAATATTACTAATGCTACCTTAAGGAATGTTGATATAGAGAATTCTGCCTTTTTAAATCTATTCATAAATCTTTTCATCTTAACTTGTTTATTATAATATAAAACTATATATCTATTATAATATAATTTATATTTAAAATAGATCATTTTTTCTAATATTTTTATATTCTTTTTCCAATTTAAAGTATTTATTCAATATAAATTCTGTTTCTTTGTATCATAACTTATATAATTCTGATAGTTTTTCTGTATTATTTTCTATTATTTTTTGTAATGCTAATCAATCAATTAGTTTAAGGATAAAGTTATATCATTTCTTATATAATACATATATGTTAAATATAAGGCTTAAATTATGTGATAGATAATAATTTTTATTTTTTTCTTCAAGTAATAGTTTATTTTTAAATTCTTTATCATTGTTTAGGACATAGAAATCATATACATCTTCAGGAAAGAATTTAAGGAATTCATAAGAAAAAACAAAAGGCTTTTTATTATCTAAACTAATTATTTCATATCTTTTTAAATTTAACAATCATCATAATCAATTAGCAATTTTTTCCTTTATTTCACTTTTATTTTCTGATACAGCTTCTAATCTTCTTAAATTACCAAATACACCATTAGCATGATTAGATGCTATAACAGTAGGTCAAACAAAGATAATATCAATAAACTTTTGATATTCTAGTTTATTTTTTATTTCTGATATATAAATAATATCTGGGTTTGATTGCAGTGCTGTGTCTACTAATTCTGTATATAGTTCATTAGCTTGTTCAGTATCTTTTGTTTCTATTTCATTTTGTCAGAATACAAGATTTTTATTTTCAAAGAAATATTCAATAGGCTTTTCAATTGTATATACTGCATTGTTATTATATTTATCTAATAAGTCTTCAATTCAAATTTCTTTTAAATATTCTTCAAGTATTTTTCAAATTATTTTCTTTTCTTCTTCATTTAAATGGTCATTTATTATTATTTTAAGTTCTTGTATAGATTTATTATCTAAATCAATATTTATATTTTTATTTTTAAGTTGTTTATCTAATATATCTTTAAGCTGTTCTAGAACAATTTCACTATAACTATAATTATTTATCATTTCTAACAAGGATAAAATGAAAGTTGTCTTTCAAGACCCAGTCAATCAAGATATAAGTAATGATTTATTATTTTGTTGTTTTAACACAGATGATATAAATTCAAATAATACTTTATCATGTCTAAAGTTCTTATAAAAATCAAATGTAAATCATAGTTTTCTTATCACCCTTTGATTTTGTGATTTTGCAATTCTAAAAAATATCTTATTTCAATCAATAACTTTCTTTAAACTATATGATTGTTTATCTTCAAAGAATCATTCTTTCCTTAGTTCTTCAATTCATTGTTTATCAATATCTTTATATCAAAATATTTTTCAAGATTTTTTATAATAAAGCTTATTATCATTTAAGTATAAATCTTCAAAATCAAATTTATAAATATCATCAATGACATTGTTATATTTTCAAATATTTTTTATCATCTTTAGAATACTTTAAATAAATAAAATAATAGTAATAGTTTTTAAATAAGTAAGATATAACTAATAGTTATAAATGTTAAGGGAAATAAAACAAAGAAAGCAGGTGCAGTTATTTGTTGACCTTTTTTCTTCATTTGTTTTTTAAATTCATTTATTTCTTTTATTGTTTTAAAATTTAAAGATTTAAAGTTTTTCCAAATTTCTTTTATAGTTTCTTTATCTGGTTTAGAATGTAATTCTAATATCTTTTTTTCATCTAATTCTTCAAAAGGTTTATATTCATTTCATTGGTTTTTTATTTTTATTTGATGGACATAATAGAATATGATACTAAATATAATTCAAATTGAATATATAAATAATGAAAAATTTGGAATAAACATTGCTAAATGTAGAATCAGATTTAACAATAAAATAATATATAATATGTCTGATATTGCAGTGATTTTGTTAAATATTTCAGGTATTCATTTTTCTAAAAGATTATCTATCAAAACAAACATAATTATTAGTAAGAACAATAATAAGCTAATTGAATCAAAAAAATATAATAATTGAAATAATGAAAAGACAAAATAGAATTTATATAAGATATCAGTGGATACATAATAAGCCTTATAATCTTCCAGTGCTAATTTATAGGCATAATAGATACTAATTAGTCATAATATTATAATTGTTAAATTTATTATTGTTCCTAATAGCATATTATTTTAGTTTAAGGAATAAATATATTTATCTAATTTCATTTTGAACTATTCAAGCTAAATCATCTAGATAATAGAATATTCAATTCTTATTATCAAAATATCATTTTATAAATTTATATTGTCTATTATTAGTAGTTTTCTTTTTAAATTTATAATCATAAGCCTTTTCTAAATATGTGAAATCACAATTTTCAATAATATTATAAAACTTATCTATACAAAAATTTTTATTTCAAGGTCAATATATTTTTCAATATAAATAATAATTTTTGTAGTTGTAATTACTTTCTAACTTTTTAACTAAATTTTCTGCATTATAATAGCTAGATATTCATATTTGAACTATAAATCAAAGTAAAAACATTTCAATAAGTAATAAGTATTGCATTTCATTATATGTTACTATTTAAAATTGGTTAAATATGTATTATATATCAATTCTTTATCCTTTTCATCAGTAAACTTATATATTATGTCATCATTTATATTTATTTTATTTACATTATTATCATTTTCATCTTCATGTCTATCCCTATCTTCAGGATAAAGTTTATCCCTATCAATATCATTTCTATCATTATCAATATTATCCCTTGTATTATCAATATCATTTCTTTCATAATTATCTGCTTCATCAATATCATTATCTTCATTATCTTCTTCTTCATTTATTCTTAGGACAAATCTATTTATATAAGAATTTATAAAATCTAGAAAAAAGAAAATAATAAATATATATAATAGATAAAAACTATGGAACTTTAAAATAAACAAATTCAATAGAAAGAATATCAAATAAAAAACAATATAAAAAAGTTTTATTTGTTTTATTCTTATGAAGAAGAATAAAGAAAATGGAATAAGTGAAAATAAAATAAAATAAAAAACATTTGTTTCTATTTTAAATAGATAATTCCAGTATAAATATTTATAAGAAAAATAGACAATAAAAAGAAGAAATATATAATAACTTGCAAACAATATTTTATTTATTGTTTTTTTGTGGATTTTCATATTATAATAATATAAATAAATAAATATTATACATATATAATATAATTTATTAGCTATCAAATATATATTTTCATATAATTATTCTATCGATTTTAACGCCTTTATCACTAATTTTATAATATTTTACATTATTTCAGTAATTATTTTTCAAATAATTTAAACAATCATCTCAAGTAATATAATCATACCATTTATTATAAGTATCATAATCATCTGTTTTAGTAGGAAAGAAAATATATTGTTTTCAATATATTTTATGATTTATTCAAATATCTATTACTTTTCAAGTTCAGCAATCAGTTCAATCAAGTTCATCAATAATATTATATTTTCAATTTATTATTTTTTCATAAGGATTATAATATTCTTTATTGTTTGCTAGTTTTAAATAAGGTGAAGTTTTTACAATAAATCAAAATACAAATATAAGGAATAATCAAATCAATACTCATAAGTATTTCATATTATTTGTTTAAGTTATATAAAAGTAGAAACAACTTATAAATTCTATCTTGATTGTTATCAATACAATATTGCTGTAGTAATTGTTTAACATCTTTATTTTCTATATTAGTAATATTCTTTCAGTAATAATAGTATCATAATGAATTTTTATATAAGTAATCATTCTTATTTTCATAATAGAATTTTATCAGTTCTAATAAATAAGATAATTTAAATAAATCTTTAAAGAACATATCTGGTGATTTAGTATATTGTTTTTTTACAAATAATGGTAATCAATTTATTCTATCCTTATTTACTTCAAAATAAGTAGTAAATAGTTTTTTATATTTTTCATTAGAATTATTTACATTTCAATCTAATATTATCAAAGCTTTAGATATTTTATTATTTATTTCAAAGCTATTTTTATTTATTATGTTTAAGAAGTATAAGATATTATATTCAATATTTTCTTTCTTAAACTTATAAAAGAAATCTTCTTTAGTTCAAGATAATAAATATTCCTTTGTTATTTTATCTTTATTTTCTACTAATTTATCACCTAATTTTTCTCATTCAAATTTAAAATTATCATAATAGTATTTAACTATATTTGTTGTGCTAAAATAATTCAGCACAGCTTCTTTTAACATATTACTAAAATTAGCCTTTGTTATATTAGTTATACTAAGACCTAGTAATATAAATAAAAATATATATTTTTTCATTATTATTACTTTATTCTATAAAAATAATCAATTATATATTTATAATATAATTTAAATAAGATATAATTTAGACATAAAAAAAAGAGACTAATGATAGTCTCTTTAAATAGATTTATTTATTGTAATATATTATTTGTTTCAACCTACAACTACTTTATATTTCTTTTTTAGTGAAGAACCATCCTTTGTATTGATATATTCAATAACACCTTGTGCAGTATCAATAGAATATCCTTTTGACAATTCAGGAATATCTTTTGTTGCATCACCTACAACCCAGAATGGAATTTCATTATATCTTACACTATTATCTGGGTCTGTAAGTGTTCTTTTATAAACATCCATCATTTTTTTATTATCACCATTAGCTGCTACTCATACAAAAACATCATCTGAGTAATCATCAGCTGTTCATTTATCATCAATATCAAATCCTTTTTTTGTTCTAAATGTAATTACAGCATAGTTTTTATCAATAGATGGTTTATATTCATCTGTTCTATCACCATCATTCCATTTGATTTTAGATTCTGTCTTGTTATATCCTTCTGCTAAATTAGGATTTGTATCAACAAACATTACACCATCAACTTCTTTTCCATCTACTTTCAATGTCTTCAAGTTATCAAAAGTAGTAGTATTGATTTGTGAGATTGCTTGATTTTTTGCTGCACCATATGCAGATCTAATATAACTATATCCTACAACTCCCAATCATAGGATAAATACTACAAATGCAATTTTCAAGAATACATCAACAGCAAATTCACCCTTTCTTTTAAAAACTTTAAACATTGTTTTTTGTATCATGTTCTTTTTGTAAAGAAATAAAATAAATGTTATATATACACATACGAGTGTATATATTCTATATAGAATATATAGAAGTGTCAGGCAGTTTAAGGACATACCCAGGTCCTGAAATAAATATAATTTCTATTATTTTTAACTTCTTTATATATTATATATAATATAATTTATTTATTTATTCTAACTTCTTTATATATATTATAATATAATTTATTTATATCTACTATAATATATTTTATATTTTTAAATTCAATATATATAATATAATTTATTTATTTATTCTTCAAACTTGTTAAACATAATTATTTTATACATTGTAACATCTAATCATAGTAATATAAATATGAAGACAACTAATGATAATTGATATAACATATATAAGGTATTGTAAATGTTATTATTTATTTCTTTTTTATCTTTATCTTTAAGATATTTTTCTGTTATACTATATCAAATATCTAAATGATCTTTACTAATGTATCAATTATCTATCTTTTTATATTCTAGTAGTTCTTTTAAACCATTATTTAAATTATTTGTTTCAATTACTTTTTCTACTTTTTTATTATCATTTATAAGATTTAAAGTAATATTTTTATTTAAATATCACTGTATTAGGACTAAAAATAATAATATTATTGCTAATACAGATAAAGTATACCTTTTAAAGAATTCTGTTAAAGTAATAATTACATTTTTAAAACTATTTATTCATTTAAAGAATCATTTTATTACATTTGATAAAGAAAATTTATTTGTTTTTTCTTTTATCTTATTTAAATCAATTATTTCTAAATCAATTGATTTGTTTAAGAATAATTTAAATATAAATGCAAATGTAAATATAAACAAAAATTTAAATATTATTGTAAGAATATATAGAACATAAAGCAACATAATTCACTTAGTTCAATATATATTGATATTTCAACTTATGAAATTTATTCATATTATCTTATCTATAAATAATCATATATTTTTTATTATATCAGCTATATATGTAAAGATAGCTGGTAAGAAATTAGAAAATATGTAAAAGTATAGTAAAAAAACAAATAAAAAAAGAAGCAAAATAACATATATTCTATTTTCAAAATATATCTTAAATAATCAATCAATATATTTAAGCAATATAGATTTTATGTTATTTTCTTCAATAATTTTTTCACTCATTTTTATAATATTCAAATGTTAAATTTTTGCAATTTTTCCCTTAGAATATCATCAATAAGTTTAAATACTTCATATTTTTTTTGATTATCAATACTATTATCTATCATTTCCTTTTCAAAATCAATAAGTGCTAATAATTCATTTACATTTCATCTAAACTTATATTCATTACTATCATCATAAAAATTATATCCATTTATTTTTTCAGTTATAAATTTTTCAATTTCTTTTTTCATTTGTTCTATATCAATTTCTTCATTAGTATTTAAATAATCTATAACATATTCAGCAATACTATTATATTCTTTTTTTGTCATTATAATAAGAAGTAAAGAAATAAAAGATTTATAAATATTCAATAGTAAATAAATTCAATTTTCTTATTAGTTATATCTTCTTCTAATCAATCAAGTTCATCTTTATCAATATCATCTTTTTCTTCTTTATTTTTGTCTTTTATCTTTAAGAATTCTAAATACTTTCAAATATAAATAAATAAAACAATAATTATTCATATCTTTAAAATATTATCAAAGTTATATACTAAGCTAACAAATCAATTACTTTTATATAAGATATAGGTATATATCCATATGTATAAAAGATATAGAAATCATAATATATAAAGTAAAGTATTCCAAATTTTATTATTCATTTTCTTTATTTTGCAAATAAATGAACTAAAATTGCTACTATTATACCTAAGAACAATCAAAAAATAGCTAAATTTCTATTTTTCTGAAAGAACAAAGTAATAAGTAGAAATACAGTCCAAAAATACATAATTATTTTATATTCAAATACATTTCCATTACTGAAAAACAAATAGAATATCAATAGTCACATATTTATTATAAATATAACTATATTTGTTTGAAGTGCTTCTTCAAAGGATGTTTGTTTCATCTATATTTATAAACAATTTAAATAATGTATCTTTCATATATTACTATAATATATTTTATTTATCTATAATACTATTATAATATATCAAATAGAAATCTTTATCCTTAAAGTTATCAAGATATTTTTGTAGGTTTTTAGCTGTTAGTTTTATTCTTATTACATATAAATTAGATTTTCATTGAACAATTCATTTGGATTCATAACTATCAATATATCAATCTTTTTGTAAATATTTTATCTTTTCTAATAGTTTTAAGATATTTCAAAGATTTGTATCTTTATATTCAATAATATTTTCATTTTTTCACCTTCTTAAAGTAATAGCTTTAGCTTTATTGTTATTAGGCAATATCCATTCTAAGAAAGCTTTTAAATAAAAAACAGAATTTACATCTTGCTTTTCATTTTTAAACTTTTCTATTTTCTTTGTTTTGTCAATTATGTCATCAATTTTTTTCTGAATTTCCTTACTTTCTTTCTTATATAAATTCTTTTTATTTTGATAGATTTCAATATTATTTTCTAATGATTGTTTTTCATTATTATAAAAATAAAAATTTACAGCAATATATCCAAGTATAAATATAATTAGTGCATTTTTTAACATTATTTTATAATTATTTATTTAAAATTGATAATATAAATGATAACAAGAAATATATAACTATTGTTAGAATAAACAACAATATTATATAATTATAGACTATTGATAGTTTATATATTACTAAGCTAGAAGCAAATATTGTTTTATATAATATTTGTAAAAGTAAGTAAGATAGTCATAATGAAATAACTATCTTACTTTTCCATCAATCAGTTTGTTCATTTAACTTATTTAGGATTTTATTTGTTTTTTCTTGAAAATTATTTGTTTTCATTATTATTATTTAGCTTTTAAAAAGTCAGTTAAATCAAAATCAACTTTTAGATTTGTTTTAACAACTTTATTCTTAACCTTACTAATTAGTTTATCAATTTTATTTTTTGTATCTTTATATTGCTTCAATAAAATTCAATTGTTTTTGATATCAATTCCATTGATAATTTCTTTCTTGACTTCTTCAATTTTATTTTCAATTTCTTTTTTCTTTTGTGTTAACTTATTTAGAACTTTATAATTTAGTTCATCTATTTCTATAATATTTGTTATTTTTTTATTAGTTAAATCAATTCTATAATATTTATTTCAATCCTTTATATTTAAAATATTTGTATCTTTTCACTTTTCTTTATTTTCTAAATAAGTTCTTATAAGTAAAATAACTCTTTTTTTATTACAATTTTCACAAATTACATCTATATTAGTTTCTTTTTTAGATTTTTTTATCTTATATTTTATATTATATTGACTTAAGATATTTTTTAAATCATCTGTATTGTTATTTTTTACATCATCCTTACTAATTATAACTTTTTCATCATTTTCTTTATTTTTATTAGCATCTTCTTTATTTTTGTTACTATCATTTATATTATTTACAATCTGTTCATTATTTGTTTCTTCTTCATTATCTAATGTAATATATTGATTGTAAATTTGATATCATCAATATATTAGTAATCAAATAGCTAAAATTCATCATATAACTATTTCTTTTTTATTATTATCTATTGAAAATCATTTACTTCATTTCTTTTTTATTACTTCATTGCTTCCTACATCTTCAACATTTTTTTTATTATCAATAGCATTTTTATTCTTTTTAGGATTTTCACTAGTTTTTATATTTTTTTCTTCTTTATTTTTTATATTTTTTATAGTTTGTTCTTTAAGATTTAAGAAGTATTTTTTTATTTTTTCAACTATATTATTTTCCTTATTTTCTTTTTTATTTTTTTTATCTTTTTCAATATTTTTTTCTTCTTTTATATTATTATTTATTTCTGCTTTATCATTACCTAGTTCAGATAATAAATCATCAATATTATGATTTTCTTTCTTTTCATCAGTAGAATTATCTTTCTTATTGTTTTTGTCTTCTTTATCTTTATTATCTGTATTACCTAAATCTGATAATAAATCATCAATATTTACAACAATATTTGCATCTTCACTATCTGTTTTATCAGTTTTATTAGTTTTATCAGTTTTATCTATTTTATCAGTTTTTTCATTATTTTTATCTTCTATATTAGATATTTCTTTATCCTTTTCTTCCTTATTATCTTCTTTATCATCTTTTTCATCTTTATCATTATCTTTTATATTATTATCAAGTCCAGATAATAATTCATCAATATCAGTATTAGTATCAGTATTAGTATTATTTTCTACTTTTGTTTCTTTATTATTAGTTTCTTCTTTTTTATTGTCTTCAATTGTTTTAGTTTTATTATCATCAATAACATTTTTATTATTTCCAACATTTTCATTATCTTTTACATTATTTTCTTTCTTATTTTTTACATTCTTAGTAGTTTTTTTCTTAGTATTCTTCTTTTTACTAGTTTTCTTCTTTTTAGATTTATTATTAGTTAAATTTATTCAAATATCATCTAGATTTAAATCATTTAAAAGTTTATCAATATTAGTCATATTCTAATTATTTTAAAAAATAAATCATTTCAGTATTTATTATATATTATATAATATAATTTATATCAATTTTATTCAAAAATATAAACAACCTTTCATAATTTTTGATAATTCTTATCATATTTAAATATATAAGATTTATTATAAATATAATAATATTGTCAAGGGTCTAAATATTTAGTTAAGCTGTTATAATCTATTTTATATTTTATATTATCTTCATCATAATCAAGTATATGGTCACTATCTTTGTCTTTCATTCAAAATAAATTTTCATCAGAATCAACATATAAAAAATCATAATTTAAAACCTTATCAACATAATATTTATCTTTTAGATTAGTAGAAAATCTAATTCAAGAAACTATAGCAATTACAATAGATATAATTCATACAACTATCAATATTTCAACTAATGTAAAGGCTTTTTTAAATCTATTTTTTATCATAATATTTTATTATTTTATAAAATATTTTTATATTGTTTTTATCATCATCAAGGATTTCTTTATCCTTGATGTTCTCAAGTATGTTCTTAAAATATTTCTTTATTTTATTAGTATCTTTTACAATATATAAAGTTCATAGATGTTTATAACTAAACAATTCATATAACACTAAATATTGTTTTTTTACTTCTTTATTATCAATATATTGTTCTATATTTTCAATTAGTTTATTAGGTAAAATATCAGTATCTTTTATAATATAAGGATTTTTATAAAAGACAAATGCTTTACTTACTAATCATAATTTTCTACAATTTTGTTCAATTCATTTTTTTATGATAACTTTCTTTTCTTTACTAATTTTATCTATCTTTCACTTCAGTTTATCAAATTTATTTAAATAATTGTCAGGAATTTCATTGTATGGTAAACAAGTAAAATACATATAAAATAAATCATTATCTGATTCTAATTTAACAAATTTAACAGGTAAATACTTAACTATGTTATCTTTATATTTTTGTAAAGCATTTTGCCATTTCTCTTTTATATTTTTTATATTTTCTTCTTTTGAAGTATTATTACTTGTATTAGATACATTATTAGCATTTATATTTTTTATATTGTCTTTATTTGAATTATAAAGCCAGATTCAAGTTGACAATATAAATAAGAATAACAATATTATTCATTTTGGTCTTTTAAAATATTCTATAAAATTCATCCTTTTATATTTAAGAATAAATAATACTTTTATAATATATTTTATATACAAAAACAAGTATTAGAATTTAAGTCATAATAATAGGTATAATAGATAAATAGTAAGTATAGTTATAATAATTATGATAATTAGGACAATGATAAACATAATATCTTCATCAAATATTTTATTACTTAAATTATCCATATTTTCTTTTTTCTTTTGTTTCTTTTTATTTAAAAAGTTTATATTTATTGTTTTTTCTTTTGAAAACTTATCTATTTTAAATTTAAAGACATAATACAATATTGATAGATAATAAACAATATAAAAGAATACTAATGTTTTTATTGTTACAAAATAAGTTAAAATAATCAAGAATCAAAGGAATGAAAAGAATAATTTATTTAAAATATTTTGATAATATACACTATCTTTTGTTATATCTTTTACTTTAAAAAAGATAATAAAAGAAAAAATAAACAAAACTAAAAAAATAACTACATAAAAACTAAATGTAGTTAGATTATCAATAAATAAACTAAAAATGTAACTAAATGATGCTTCTTTCATACTATAATTTTAGTAATATAAATACTAGAAATTATTCAATTTTATTTACAAATAATACTAATCAGATTAGGCTTAAATAACTTATTATTTTAAAGAATAATAACAATAAAAATGTTACTAATACATTTCAACTTACTGGTTCAATTGTAGAAGATTCATATATTTTATAGTACAAACTATTACTTATTATGTTTATAGGTAATATTTGTTTCATTTCTTTACTAATGAATTTTCAATTGTTAAATGCTATATTAGCTCAAACAACATCTAAATCACTTTTTCCATTTTCATATTGATTTATCTTTTTATATAGCTGATAAAAATCATAATATTTCTTTCAGTTTATATTATAATAATCTAATCATAATTTGTTATTATTGTTATAATATCATAAAGCAATAAAATATTTGTTTAAATCAACAACAGATGAATATAGATACTTGTAATAAACAGATTTTCTTTGTTTATCAATATTATGAATATCTTCTTTCTTAAATATCTTTTTTATTAGAACATTATCCTTTAACTTATTAGCATAATAATATAATACATTTTCTGTCTTTATAATATATATTTTTTTTGCTTCTTTATCAATAAGAAGCAAAGTAATATCAGGTCAAATATTATTATAATCAATCATTGCAATATATTTATTGTTATCTATAATATTTCAACAATCATAAATAGAACATATTTTATATTTTTTATTGTTATATTCAATGTATCATAATTTGTTATATAGATTACTAACAATAGTTTTTTTTATAGATACTATATTATTATCTGAATTATTATCTTTTTCAATATTATCTAGTATATCTTTTACTTCTTTTTCTTTTAAATATTTATCATAATCAATATAAACATATTTAACAAATAAGTTATTTTCTTTTAAATTACAATAAATATTTGAATTTAGATAATTTCATAGATTTCTAACATAATAGTATCAATAAGTTTTTAAATTATATAAATTATTTTGAAATTGTCAATCAATCATTTCATCTATTTGTTTTTGGTCAAAACAATTCTTTGTAATAACTTCTCAATTATTATTTCATAAATTTAAGGAAAGAAGAACATAACTTATAATTCATCAAATTAGAAATAATTTTAAACTATATTTTAAATAATTAGTTAAATCAAGTTTGTTATATTTAGAATAAAATTTAAGAATAAGTATAAGAAAAATAAGAAATATTGTTAAATGTATTATACTTTGTGGAATTGAAGTATTCAAAACATTATAAACATTATCAGTCCATCAGAAAAATCTGTTTAGGATAATATCAATGTTAAACCAAATATTATCTAACATTATAAATATTTTATGGATAAAATTATTATCATATTTTATAATATAATTTATTTATATAAATAAGTTTTTAGTAATAAAAAAAAGCACCATTTAAGGTGCTTTATATTTTTAAGATTTGATTATTTATTCTGTCCATAAATCTAAGGTACTTCAGTTACCCTGAATATATAAATATTTATCATTTGTTCAATCTCAGTCTGAATCTATAACTACATCTCAATATTTAGTTTTGTTATCATAATAAAGATCTCTACTTAAATCTCATAAATTAGAATTATTATATAAATATATTTTTTTCAATTTAGTTAAATTTGATAATTCTTCTGGTAAACTATCTAAATTATTAGATTCTAGATTTAAATAAGTTAGATTGGATAAACTTCACATACTTTCTGGTATATTTGATATTTTATTATAACTTAAATCTAAATAAGTTAAATTAGATAAATTTCAGATTTTTTGAGAAATAGTAGATATGCTATTATGATTTAAATCTAACTTATTCAAATTAGATAAACTTCATATACTTTCTGGTATATTTGATATCTCATTACTACTTAAATCTAAATTAGTTAAACTTTTAAAATTTCAAATTCCACTAATATCTTTTATATTTTTATTTTTACAATTTATTTTATAAACATTATTTGGGTCAGAATATAAGGTCCAAGTTCCATCTCAGTTATTATCAAAGGATAATTCTATACTATTTCAATATTTATTGTAAGCACCATAATATTTACCATTTTTTAAGCATTCAACAAAATTTTTATCAGTGAATTTTATTGAATTTTCAATTTCTTCTTTAACATTTTTTGTCCATAGTTTCAAATAATTATTTCAATCACTTTGGACAAATAACTCTGTATCCTTTTTTCAATCTAAATCTGAATCTATAACTATTTCTCAATATTCTTTTTTATAATCATAAGATATATTCATATTTAAATTTCATAATTTAGGATTTCATTCTAAATATAACCACTTCAATTTAGTTAAATTTGATAATTCTTCTGGTAAACTATCTAAATTATTATATCTTAAATTTATAGTAACTAAGTTAGATAAATTTCAAACTGTTGATGGAATACTTGATATTTTATTTCATCCTAATTTTAAAGAAATTAGATTTCTAAAATTATTTATCCCATCAATATTTTTTATATCTTTATTGTAACATTTTATTACATAAATATTATCTGGGTCAGAGTCTAAGGTCCAAGTTCAATCTCAATTATCAATAAATTGTAAATTTATACTACCTCATCAATAATTATCATAAGCACCATTACTGATATTACTATTTTTCAAGCAATCCACAAAATTTTTATCAGTGAATTTTACTGAATTTTCAATTTTTTCTTCTACATTTTCTGTCCATATTCTTAAGTATTTATCTCAATCACCTTGAATAAACAATTCTGTTTCTTTTTTTCAATCATTATTTGCATCTATAATTATTTCTCAATACTTATTTGTTGAATACCATGCTTTAAAATCTCTACCTAAAAATCCTAAACTAGGATTTCATTCTAAATATAAAACACTCAATTTAGTCAATTTTGATAATTCTTCTGGTAAACTATCTAAATTATTATATTTTAGATTTAAATAAGTTAAATTAGATAAACTTCACATACTTCCTGGTATATCTAATATTTTATTACTATCTAAATCTAACTTAGTTAAATTAGTAAGATTTCAAATTGTTAGTGGTATATCTGATATTTTATTACCATTTAAATATAACTCAGTTAAATTAGTAAGATTTCAAATTGTTAGTGGTATATCTGATATTTTATTACCACCTAAATATAACTCAGTTAAATTAGTAAGATTTCAAATTGTTAGTGGTATATCTGATATTTTATTACTATTTAAATATAGTTCTCTCAAATATTTGAATTTTTCTATTCAATCAATATTTTTTATATTTTTATCACTACAAAGTATTCTATAAACATTATCAACATTAGATAATAATGCCCAAGTTCAATCTCAGTTATCAACAAAAGATAATTTTATTTTTTTCCAGTCTTTATCCACTGCCCCACCATTTTTTAGACATTTCACAAAGTTTTCATCAGAAAAAAATCATCCTTTCATTTCTACTGTTATATCAATAGGATTAGCAAGGACTTGTTCGCCTTCAAAAATAATAGCAACTGTACCAGGTGAAACATTTAGTAAATTTTTTAGATAAGTTGGTGTTTTATCTTTAACTTCTATTCAAATTTTATATGTTCAGAAATCTTCAACTTGTCTTTCAGTATGTCTCATTTTATTTATTTCAGGCTGAAGACCCCATCAGTGTTCTAGATTTCATAAATGTCCACCACCTTCATAAAGATTTACATATCTAAGTTTTTTTAGTTCTCAAAAACTTTTAGGTAGTATTGTGATATTATTATATCATTTTACACCAGTTTCCCAGTTTCAAATTGATAAGAAAACTAAATCTTTATTATTTTTAAAAATAATATCTGGCAAATAATCTAAATAATTTTCTCAAATTACTAAAACTTGTAAGCCTTTTAAGCTTGATAAATTTGTATCATAATTACCTTTATCTTTTCATATATTATTATGAAACAAATAAACAACTTTTAAATTTTTACTGTCTAATAAATGTGAAATATCATTTATATAATTATAAGCACCAAAAACTGCTTCTACTGAATTAGGTAAAGCAGGTACTTTATAAAAGTATCAGTTAGTAAAATCTACTACTTTTAAATTAGGAAAACACATCAACATATTTTCAATTTGAAACATTCTATATTTACCAGAGTCATCACTAGTATTATAATCCAAAGGTACAAATCAAAGGATATTATCAAATCAATTAGGTGTAGCTAGATATTTCTTTTCACCTTTTTTCAATATTTTAAAGTGCTTATAACTAGGTTTAAATACAAATTCTCCATCAGCATCTTTATATAAGATTTTTGATAAATATAAATCAGCAATTTCCTTATTTGTCAATGGTATATTACAATATTTTTCAGTTTCAGGATTAGTATCAGGATTAGAATTAGAATTATTATTACTATCATCATTGTTATTGCTATTATTATTGTTGTTATCATTATCATCATTATTGTTATTATCATCATTATTATTGTTGTTGTTATTAGAATTTTGATTATCAGAATCAGAATTATCTTTTATATTTTTTTCTTTTTTTATTTTTTCTAAGATTTCCTGTAGTTTTTCATTACTAATATTTTCCTTTAGTTTATTTTCTATTTCTTCATCAGTATGATTAGAATCAGAATCTGTGTCATCTAGAACAGAAAAAATATCTTTTCAACAATCACCTTTACATCTAAGATTTTTACCTTTTTTAACTGAATTTTTAAAAGAATTTATGGCAGCAGTTCATTTTAACACTTTAAGATTATCATTATCTGTAGTTGATTTATTTCAATCATTAGTAGTATCATCACTAGTATCATCTGTATCAGCCTTATCAGCAACAGTTAAAGCAGTAGCATCATCACCTTTATAGTTTAGATTAGTAACTAAGTCTTTCCAGTCCTTTACATAGTAAGCAATACCATTATTCATATCATAGATTCAATAGATATTTATATTTTTATCAATAGTATTTCAGTTTCCATCAACAAAGTTCATAGTTAGTTTCAATGGATTAGCACTTTCCCCTAGTTTCTTAAATGTAAGTCAATAGATAGATTTATTATTTTCATAGATTTTTTTATTTAAAACAAAAACTTTAGTACCTTTTATCTTCTTGATAACATTATTATCCTTTTCTTTTTCAATGTTATCTAACAACTGTTCTAGATTAGCATTAGCTTCAATAAATGTTTTATCAGCATCTGTTTTAGTTCAAGCAACAGTAGCTGGAAGAATAATGTTGTCATATAAAGAAACAACACCTATAATTTTATCTATAGTATCATCATAAACAAATAAGTATTTTCATTCTTCACTAATAGAAGTAAGGTCCTCAATAGCTTTTTTGTTAGTTACAGGTGTAAAATCTACATCAACATAATTTTTATTGAATTTTCTAAGTTTAACAGGATTATATCTTACATTCAGATAGTCCTTCATAGATTTTATTTCTGTTCATACTTTACTTTCTAATTTTTGTTTCATAGAGATATCTAGGATATCATCTAGTTTAACAGTCTTTCTAGATAGTTCACTAGATATTGTATCTTTATTATTTTCATTGTTAAATCAATTAGAATCAGGCATAGCAAAAGCTGGTCACACTATATTCAACAATAATATAGATAAAACTAAATAAATAAATTTTTTCATATTTTATTTATTTAAATTATAAAACATTTATCAATAGATATAATATAATTTCTATTTTTAGATTTTAAATAAAAAAGCACCTTAAATGGTGCTTTTTATGTAAAAATTTGATTATTTATTCTGTCCATAATTTTATAGGATTTCATCATAAAATATGTAATACTGTATCATTTATTCAATCTCAATCTGAATCTATGACTGTATCTTGATATTCATTTCTATCAAAAATAGTAAATGATTTATTTAAATTTCATAAATCTGGATTTCAAGATAAAGACAAACTTTCTAACTTAGTTAAATTAGTAATTTTTTTTGGTAAAACCTTTAGATTATTATTTTCTAATTCTAACACAGTTAAATTAGTAAGATTTCAAATATCTGATGGTATACTTGATATATCATTATTACTTAAATCTAAATTTTCTAAATTAGTAAGATTTAAAATACTATCTGGTATACTTGATATATCATTATTACTTAAATCTAATCTCTTTAAATTAGTAAGATTTAAAATACTATCTGGTATATTTGATATATTATTATAATCTAAATATAAATATTTTAAATTAGTAAGATTTCAAATACTATCTGATATATTTGATATGTTATTATTTCTTAAATATAACCATTCCAAATTAGTAAGATTTAAAATACTATCTGGTATACTTGATATGTTATTATTACTTAAATGTAATTCTTTTAAATTAGTAAGATTTAAGATATTATCTGGTATACTTGATATGTTATTATTACTTAAATCTAAATTTTCTAAATTAGTAAGATTTAAAATACTATCTGGTATATTTGATATATTATTATTAGGTAGATATAACTGAGTCAATTTCTTAAAATTATCTATTCAATCAATATTTTCTATATTTTTTCAAAAAATATCTATTCTATCCATATCATCTCAGTTACATTTTATTCAATCAACATTATCAATAGTATTAGCATCAGATTTTAAAGTCCAAGTTCCATCTCAGTTATAATCAAATTGTAATTTTATTAGTTCCCAAAATCAGTCATTATTTATTTTATAAACACCATTCATATCATAATCACCTCTTAAACATTTCACAAATTTTTCATCAGTGAACAAAGATACTTCACTTCAATCATCACTGGTAGTATCATCACTAGAAGTACTTGTATTAGCCTTATCAGTAACAGTTAAAGCAGAAGTATCATCACTTTTATAGTTAAAATTAGTAACAAATTTTTTCCAGTCTTTTACATAATAGACAACACCATTATTTATATCATAGATTCAATATATCTTTACATTTTTATCAATAGTATTTCAGTTTCCATCAACAAAATTCATAGTTAGTTTCAATGGATTAGCATTTTCACCTAATTTTCTAAAGGTCATTCAAAATATCTTTTTATTGTTTTCATATATTTTTTTATTCATTACAAAAATCTTTATTCCTTTTATTTTCTTGATGACATTATTATCTTTTTCTTTTTCAATGTTATCTAACAACTGTTCTAGATTAGCATTAGCCTCAAAAAAAGTCTTATCAGCATCAGGCTTAGTTCCCTTTATAAATCAGGGTAAAATAACATTATCATATAAAGAAACTACGCCAATAATTTTATCAATAGTGTCATCATAAACTAATAAATATTTTCCTTCTTCTTCAATAGAAGTAAGTTCCTCAATAGTTTTTTTATTAGTTACAGGTGTAAAATCTACATCAACATAATTTTTATTGAATTTTCTAAGTTTAGTTGGATTATATCTTATATTTAAATAATCTTTTAAATCTTTTACTTCTGTTCATACTTTACTTTCTAGTTTTTGTTTTATAGAAGTATCTAAGATATCATTTAACTTTACAACATTAGGTTCTTCTAAGCTATTATCTGCAAATGTAAATCAAACTAAGTTAAATAATAGTATTGAAACAAACAAGTAAATAAGTCTTTTCATTGTTTTTTAAAGTTAAGATTTAAAGTTAAATCATAAGATTTTTATCAATAGATATAATATAATTTCTATTTTTAGATTACTAAAAATTTTACCTAATATTTTACCTAATATTTAAAATACTTTCCAATTTTGTCCTTATTGAATTTAAATAATTATCTAATTCCTTTATTTTTCATTTTTCCTTTCAATCAATAAATAACAGTCATTTATTTTCTTTAAGGTCCTTTGTTTTAAAATCATAATTATATGTTTTAAACAAATTATTAGCAACTAAATAATTTAAATCTCATCTTTTATTATTGATATATAAACTATTTCAAATATTTAAATAATCTCACATTCTATTTTTATTTTCTAATTCATTTAACTTTTGTTTTTTCTTATTTTCATCTAATTCTTTATTCAATTTAACATAATTTTTTATTTGATTATATTCTTCTTGTGAAATTCATAATCATTTTTCATATATTTTTATAGCAATTATGTCTTTAAATAAAGAAATAATATCTTTTTCATTATTTGCATCAAAATCTTTAAAGTAGATACTTTTTCTTCTATAATCAATAATATCTTCTTTATCTATTTGACATTTATCATATACAAAAATATTATCAATTTTATCTTTAAAATATTCTGATAATTTTTTTGTATCTATAATACTTTGGCAATTATAAATATTATTTTT
>Ga0256838_1000053_pt1 | contig 88457 bp, 90 predicted proteins | sample 4571419metaG_FD_185978 | JGI IMG/M metagenome (GOLD analysis project Ga0256838, IMG submission 185978) | Hydrothermal vent microbial communities from Guaymas Basin, Mexico - 4571-419 | ecosystem: Environmental > Aquatic > Marine > Hydrothermal vents | place: Mexico: Guaymas Basin | collected... | reverse complement strand
GTTTTAAAAGTTCACTTTTTAGAAAAGTGTTAAAATCTCCAAATGCTCTACTAAACCCATCTACAAATGTTTTAACATCTTTATGTTCTGTGATGGTTTGTTTTATATCTTCACATTTAATATCTGTATATTCACTTGAAATGTTTTCAAAGAGTGCCGTTTTTAAAGTGGGCAATGCTTCCCAATACACCTCTAATTTATCTATCTCATACTTAGGTATGCCTCCAAACATAGTAGCATAGATGTCAAAACTTTCGTCCTCTTTTGAACTATCTACATACCTTGGAATGTTTAAGTTGTAGCCATTTTCTCGAACAGTTTCACGATTTACTACTTTTGAAAACTTAGCTGTAGTTTCTCTACCTATAACAGTATCGGCTATTTTCTTAATATCACTTGCTCTTAGTTTATTGTTCTTCCCAACTTTTTCAAAACCTTTAGAAGCATCTACTATGAGGATGTCGGTGTTCTCTCTTTTTTGTTTCAACACTAAGATAACAGTAGGGATACCCGTACCAAAAAATATGTTTGCAGGTAACCCAATGATAGCATCTATATGATTTTGCTCGATAAGATTTTTGCGTATCTCTCCCTCTTCACCACCACGAAACAAAACACCATGAGGTAATACTATGGTCATGATACCATCAGGCTTTAAGTGGTAGAGGTCATGGAGTAAAAAAGCATAGTCTGCTTTTGTTTTTGGTGCTAAACCAAAACGGGCATATCTTGGGTCTGACTCTTTGTTTTCACTATCCCACGGTTGAGAGTAAGGTGGGTTTGAAACAACAGCATCGATGTAAAGAGGGTCGTATGTTCCCACAGGGTCATTTTCACTAAAGTATGGCCAATCTTCTTCTAATGTATCACCATTTCTTGTATAGATATTATCAGGTAAGATACCTCTCATAACTAAGTTCATACGAGTTAAGTTATAAGTATTTTTCTTTAACTCTTGTGCGAAGTATTTTATGTTGTTCTCATCGTCCATGTGTTTAGCAACAGAGTTACCAATGTTTATAAGAAGTGAACCTGAACCACTTGTTGGGTCATAAATCTGAATCTCTTTTCTATCTTTTAGAGCGTGAGCTACTATCTCAGACATTAAAACAGAGACTTCATGAGGTGTATAAAACTCACCTGCTTTTTTTCCAGCAGTAGCTGCAAACATACTTATAAGATACTCATAGATAAACCCTAGTACATCATAATCTTGTTTAGAGTTCATAGGTATATCTTTTATAAGGTGGATAAGCTGACTTATGGCTTTAGTTTGTGAGGCTGAACTCTCTCCTAGTTTACTAAGTCCAGTTTGTAAAGTGTCAAAGATTCCATCAAAAAGCTTTTTATGGAGTGGAGAAATCAAACGCTCAAATGCCGATAAAGAGTCTCTTACATTGGACACATCAAAATCACGACCTAGTTTTATCCAAGTAGAAAAAAGGTTATCGTAAGAGATGAAAAAACCGATATTTTCTTTAAAATACTCAACACTATCAGAATCCTCTTCTGTAAGATTTGCCAAATCTTCTTGAGTGTACCCCTCTTTAAGTGCAAATTGTTCTGCTTTATCACAAAGGTATTTATAAAAGATAAATCCCAATATATAATCTTTGTACTCATTTGCTTCAATCTTTGAACGCATTTGATTTGCAGATTCCCATATTTTAGCAGCTAATTGTTGTTTGTTCATAAATGTTTCCTGAGAGTAGTGAGATGCTTAATTAGAGATTATAACATAGTTTTTATCTTTAAAATACAGCATAAAACTAATATAAGAATCCAAACAACCAAAGTGGTAATTTATTTTTACTACCTATAAAGGTATTTTTTGACCTTATATGACTTATATTTTGTTTTATACAAGTTTAAGCATAAAATAAGCAAACTTTTATTTTTACTTTATTTTAATAGGGTAAAATACTTCATCTAAAATATGGAGATTTAATGAATATATCTAAACTATTACTCGTAACCCTACTGCTCTTTTCTGGTTTAAATGCAAAACACTCTTTTAAAACTTATGATGACATTTGTGAAAAACAAGATGATCAAGAGTGTCTTAATGATTTGAGTGAAGTTAAAAACTTACAACTTGCGTTAAATGCAGACAAAAGTTTAAATTTAAATTTAGCGATAGATGGTAAATGGGGAGATAATACTAAAGATGCTCTACAGAAATTTCAAGAACATTATAGTGTATTACCAGCAGAAGGGTATTTCGGATCAAAGACAAAACGTCGTTTAGATAAAGTAGTACCTAAAGATGTAAAGTTTATTAAAATCTCAAAAAAGAAAAAGTCTCTGAAAAAGAGAGCAAAACAGGGTTCTTATGCGGCTTTTAAACGAAGTACTAACCTAAAAAGAAGTTTTAAAGTTTTTAAAGATAATGCACTTCTTTGTAAAGCAAATCCTAGAAATACAAAAATTAAAGTGGATATCTCAGAACAGAGGATTAGACTCTATGTTAATGGTAAAGTAGCACTCTGTTCTCCATGTACTACAGGTGCAAAAAGAAAACTAGAACCAAATACAAGAATCATCAGAGATAAAAGAACACCAAAGGGTACATTTAAGATTACAGAAAAAATCTCAGATAAACGTTCATCAATCTTTGGCAAATACTACCGTAATGGTAAATTGGTTTATAAAGGTGACAGAAGAAAGTACAGAGGACCTAAAGCAAAATATGTAGGTGCTTCACTTAAAAACTGGATGCGTTTAACAAGCTCAGGCATAGGTCTTCATGCAAGTAAATATGTAAAGAGATACCCTGGAACAAATGGGTGTATAAGACTACCTTTTAAAGTAGCAGATACGATTTTTGCTAAAGTAGGAACAGGTACAAAAGTAAGTATAGTCAATTAATCTAAAGGACGTTTAAAACGTCCTTCTCTCCTCTTAAAATATCCTTTTTATTTTTTACTATTTTATTTCTTCATGCTTGAAGTCTATTTTGCTATTATTTCATCTAAATTATGAGGAGTTGCAATGGCAAAAACTACTTTTATATCGTGGAATGTAAATGGCATTAGAGCTGTAGAGAAAAAAGAGGCATTAAGATGGATAGATGAAGAGAAGGTAGATTTCTTAGGACTCCAAGAAATCAAAGCAGAAGCCGATCAGATACCAGAGAGCATCTTCAATAAACACTATAAGTTTAACAGTATTAACTCCTCATCAAAAAAAGGGCAATCAGGTGTTGCACTCTATACAGATGTAAAGGGTGAAGCTTTTTTATGTGAAGAGGTAGATATCTTAGATGAAGGGCGTATAAATGAATACCACTTCAATAACATCGCTTACTTTAATGTCTATTTCCCTAATGGACAACGCAATGATGAACGTTTAGTCTATAAGATGGCATTTTATGAACGATTTTTAACCCATATCAATACTTTGCGTAATAAAGGAATGTCTATTATCGTTTGTGGTGATGTCAACACAGCACACAAAGCAGAAGATTTAGCACGTCCTAAAGCCAATGAAAAAACTTCAGGTTTTTTACCCCAAGAGAGAGCATGGATAGATAAGCTTATAGAAAATGGATACATAGATACCTTTCGTTATGTTAAAGGCGAGGAGACAGAGCGTTACAGCTGGTGGAGCTACAGAGCAGGTGCAAGAGGTAACAACGTAGGCTGGAGGATAGATTACTTTTTTGTCTCAGATGATTTAAAAGAGAAAATAGTAGATGCAGATATATTAGATAACATTATGGGAAGTGACCACTGCCCTGTAAAATTGGTTTTAGATATCTAAATTTAATATGAGATGTAAGTGATTATGTTAAAATTATATAAAAAGTTGAAAGTAAACGATGAAAATAAATATTATAATAATAGATAAAAAGGGGAAAGACCAACTTTATGCTCCTCTGATAGAACACTATAAAAAAATAGCAAAACCTTTTGCAAAAGTAGAAGTGATAGAACTCTTTGATAAAGAGATATCCAAAGCACAAGATATCTCTCCTGAAGCAGCTAAAAAATCTTATACTAAAGCGTTAGAGAAGTATTTAAGTTCGGGTATAAATATAGCATTAAATCCATCATCAAAAGAGGTAGATAGTTTCGATTTCGCTAAATTGCTTAAGGATAGCGTCACAGTAAACTTCTATATTGGCGGTGCATACGGCTTTGAGAGGGGTTTTCTAGACAAATGTAATAATGCCATATCATTTGGTAAAATAACACTTTCACATAAACTTGTGAAAGTTGTATTGTTAGAACAAGTTTTTAGAGGACTTACTATCAATAACAATCATCCATATCATAAATAGGAATTAACATGTTAACAGAAGAAGAATTATCAGTTTTTAAAACTAACCTAACAGAGAGAAAAATTCAAATAGAGAAAAATCTTAATGGTACAGCTAAAGTTATGAAAGAGCTTAGAGGTCTTGAACTGAATGATGAGGGTGATTATGCAGCAGCTTCGGCTGAAACTATTGTAGATAGTGCTATTTTGGAGCAACAGTCAGATGAATTAACTGAAATTGAACTTGCTTTAGGTAAAATAGAAGAGAAAACTTATGGTATATGTGAAATGTGTGAAGAGCCTATAGGAATATTACGTCTAGAGGTAAAAAACTTTGCTCGATTTTGTATTACATGCCGAAGTATTAATGAAAAAGAAGAAAATTAAAAATCATAAAAATTATTAAGGAGTAACTATGAGACTTGGACTATATATCTTTGTAGCACTAATTTTAGGTGCTATTATTGGGGCAACGGCATATACGATTAATCCAAACAATTACATTGTAGAATTATTGGGGATTAATTTTAACTTTCCTGTAGCAGTATGGGTTATTTTGCCTATGGCAGTTTTACTTATTTTTACTGTGATACACATGTTTTTTTATACTATGAAAAACTACTTTAAACTTAAACGTTGGCAAAAAGATGCAGCAACTTTAGATGATGCACTCTATTGGTCACTACTTAATGAACCTAAAGAGCAAAAATTTCTGATGGATGATATGAATAGTTCAGCTATACTCTTAGGTAAATCTTCTCTTACAATCAATGATAGTATTGAAGGTCTAAATAATAGACTTAGTAGAGTAGTGAATCTTCTCACTAAGATTAATAATGGTGAGTATGTTGATTTAAAAGAGCATAAAATGGCAAGAGTATTTAATGAGGGTAATCCACATCTTATTCAAAATAGACTTAACCGTTTAGAGTCAGATAGTGAATTTGTTGAAGAAGTAATGAAATCTTCTAGTAAATTTTCAAAATTAGTACGAGCACAAGCTTTAGAGATTTTTGCAAGAAAAGAGACATTTTATAAAGCACGTAAATATGCAAAAGTCTTTGATGTACAAAACTTTAAAGTGATGCTAGCAAGAGCAAATTTTGAAGAAGACATGGGTTTAAGTGCTGAAATACTTAATGAGTTTATTAGTGGGTTAAAACTTAACTGTAAAGATTTTGTAGAAATAGCAAATGTGACAAAAAAACAGTTTAGACCTGATGAAAACTTATCACTCTTTAAACGCTACCAAGAGGAGAATGTTAAAGCACAAAATGCATATATCTTTTTACTTTTTGAATATGAACTTCTTGATGAAGTAAGTGCTTACTTAGATGAACAAGAAGATAGTGAATTTATTAAGTTTAAAGCATTGCTTACACTTAAAAGAGAGCATAAACAGTTTAAACTTGAAGACCTTATAGATACGGATTCTATTTGTAAATGAAATTAGATTTTTCTCAACCGCTTTACGCTTTAGCCCCTCTTGCGGGCTTTACAGACCTCCCTTTTCGTTCCGTTGTTAAAAAGTTTGGTGTTGACCTTACTGTAAGTGAGATGATAAGCTCTAACGCTTTAGCATTTCAAAGTAAACGTACCATAAAAATGTTAGAAAAAAGCCCATTAGAAGACCCCTATAGCATACAGTTAGCAGGTTCTGACCAAGCTATTATACAAAAAGCTGTAGAGTATATAAATACTGTAGAGGGTGTTTCTATTATTGACTTAAATTGTGGTTGTCCTGCACCCAAAATAGTCAATAACCTTCAAGGTTCATCTTTACTTACTGACCTTCCACGTATGGCTAATACCATAAGAACGATTAAAAAATACTCAAACAAAGAGTACACTTCAGTAAAAATACGTTTAGGTTTTGATGAAAAAAACCACATTGAGATAGCTAAAATTTGTGAAGATAGTGGTGTAGATTTTATTGCTGTACATGGGCGAACGAAAGCAGGAAGATACAAAGCTGCTGTAGATTATGATGCTATTGCAGAGATAAAAAATGCTATTAGCATACCTGTGATTGCCAATGGCGATATAGACAGTCCTGAAAAAGCAAAATGGGTACTAGAGCATACAGGTGCCAATGGTGTTATGATAGGACGAGCTGCAGTAGGTAAACCTTGGATATTTCATCAGATGAAAGAGGGTTTAGATGAAGTCTCTTCTGAACTCATACACGAGGTTGTCTTAGAACACTTTGACCAGATGATAGCCCATTATGGTATCTATGGGGCTATTATATTTCGTAAGCACCTACATACTTATTCTAAAGCAGGGTATGCTGGTGCATCTGTGTTTAGAAACCTTGTTAATAACATAGAAAATGCTTCAGAGATGAGAGAAGTGGTAGATACCTTCTTTTCTCAAACTTTAGTAAATAAAAATTGAGCTATATCAAAGGTTTAATAGGGTTTGTTTACTATAATTCATCTATATTATTTTAAGGATTATTATGTTTTTTGTACTTGTTAAAACTATTCATATTTTTGCTGCATTTATTTACGGTGGGTTTCTTATTGTAGATAATCTCTTTTTGGTAAAGATTAAAAAATCATTTACTACAGAGGAGCATACAAAAATTAGAGAATCATTTATGATGTATGTAAGAAAAGTAGTACCACCTAGTCTTATTGTTGCAGTGATTACAGGTTTATACCTTATATCTCAAGTTTATGGTCCCATAGGTGAAGATGGGCTTACGAGATTTCAAATGCTACTTTCACTTAAAGCATTTCTTGGGATTTGGCTTGGAATAAGAGGATTCTTACAGGTCTATCTAAAAATACAACCTTTGGTTTTTAAAAGTCATGTATTACCCTTTAGCTTTGTGATAACAATAATCTTTTTATCTCAGTTTATGTATGTCTAGTTGACAAATAAACTGTTTTAAACTAAAATAAGAGAAAAGGATATTTATGAAACAAAAAATTCAAGAAGTGATTCATTATGTTGAAAAAACAGATAAAGTTTCGCAAGAGAGTAAACCACTCATTTTAGATAAGCTAAATGAGTGGAGAAATGAAGAGAGTGCTATTAATGATATAGCTATTAGATTTGAAAATTGGTGGATGGAGATGAAGCCTATCTTCGATGAACTAGGCTGGAAATAGTGGATTTATTGACACAATATACATACGAAAAGAAATGGATGAAAACTTCCAATAAAGATGCAATTCGTATGATAGGTGAAGAGATGCCAGATACCGATGCAGAGTCAACGCTTAGTTATATTTTATCTGAAATAAAAAATGGAAAAACAGTAACCCTTGGAACGTGTAAGTTTAAGGCTGAGTAAATAGCAGGAGGTTACCAAGAACCTCCACCTCCTCCACCACCGCCTCCTCCAGAGAAACCACCACCCCCTGAAAAACCACTACCTCCATGACTACTACTTTTTGGTACTACTGTAGCATGTTCTACGGTTATAGGAAATAAAGATAAATGACTTTTCTTACCATGAAACCAATGTGGTGTTTGTACATTTAAAATATCATAAAAACTCATCCAATGCTTTGTCTCCTTAAAAAGTACAGCATAAGGGAGTAACTTTTCAAGATAAAGAGGGTCATCCTCTAATGCTCTTTTTATCTCATCGGCATTAACTTTAGATATAAATGCTTTAAGACCAAGAAGATGTGTTCTTGCATATGCACCTTTTTTTGTATATTTTCCCATACTTTTATATGTAATGAATAGAGTAGCGATAATGATAAGAAGTACTATGAATGAAGTAGTAGTAAATATGCTTAATGAAATTTGACCCATCATAGAAATAATTCCCATTCCTGCAAAAAATAGACCAAATATCTTAGATAATATATTTCTTTGTGTAATAACCATAGTAAGTCCCACAGTAACAAAAGTAAGTGGTAAAATAAGAAGTATTAGGCTCTTCATGCCATAGATTGTAACTAATTCATAGAGAACTAACGCCAATACAGGTATAAGTGCTAAGATACTTGTCCAAAGAAATCTTTTACGTACTCTTTGTGGATTTTCAACCATGTATCCATCTGATACAGACCAAAGATAAAGCTTGTCATTTATCTGTTTAAAGCCTTCTTGTAATGTTTTTGCTTTAGATGCTGAACCTTCTATGAGACTAAAGCTTTGGCTCTTTTTAAAGAGTACATGCTCAAGTAGATACTTTTGATTCATACTTAACGATTCACTACTCTTAGTAGTTCTCTTAAGTAAAGGAGATGATTTTTTACTTTTTTGTTCTATAACAATATATCCTCGTTGTGCCAGTTCAAGTATGGCTGCTGAGAAGTCCTCATTGTCTGCAAATTTATCTATGATAAGCCCAGATTGAAGTAGGCTTAGTGTTTTAGGTATCTCATACTGTACTGCTACTGCACGTTTGTCTATAAATCCCGTGTGTTTCCTAAAAACACTATAGAAGTAAAGTAAAAAACCACCCAATGCACCCCAATGCCATACATTTAAAAAAGAGTCCATAAGTGTAGGTTCTGTGTTTTTAATACCGTTTTGCTCTAAAGTATTAGCAGGATATGCTAGTTCTACTGTTGCACCTTCAAAAGGTTTTAAATGCTCTATGGAGATGTGTAAATTTTGAGGTGTTTTCCACTCTGTAAAAGCAGTTGAATGTGTTGAACCATAACTTCCTGTGTAGGTAGAGAGTTCTATACGCTCTTTCCTTAGAGAGGAAGGAAGTAAAAAGTTTGCACTAATATGGGATATAGGTACTTTCCAACCTGTCCCTATAATGTTCCATCTAATCGCATCTTTACTTTTATCTTTAGAAGCAGGAAGTACACCAATCTTTACACGGTAGCTGATAGTATAGAGCTGTTTTCCCGTAAGATATGTAGAGGCAGAACCTATTTTTAAATGGGCTATTCTACCTGCTGATGTACTATTTTCTGTAGATGCACTCCATGTAACTTCACTATTGTTTAGTGTTACGTTAAAGTTATAAAGTGTTAAGTTTGTTTTGTGGGAGTCTAGCTTTACCATAAAAGGTATATCACGATATATACCATGTTTAGATGCTGTGCCAAAGTCGTAGTGTATAGACTCTACGATAGAGAGTTCACCACTTTGTTCTACTGTTACATTTATCTCATAATCTGAAATCTCTTCAGCCCATAAAGAACTACCTCCTATAAAAAGAAGTAGCAAAAGAAGTAGCAAAAAAAGTAAGTTTTTCATAAAATGACTTATAGGTCGATTTTAGGCATGCTCTGTACAGCCTTTGCTTCACTCTCATCAAGTGTAAAATACGCACGTTTTGTGTAGTTAAATTTTTGTGCTACAAAGAGGTCAGGAAATGACTCTGTTTTTGCATTATAGTCTCTTACTATGGCATTGTAGTAACGTCTAGCATTTTGTATGGTATCTTCCAAATTACTTAGTTCACTCTGTAAATGTAAAAAATTTGTATTTGCTTTTAACTCTGGGTATGCTTCTGCTAATGCAAAGAATTTGCCCAAAGCTCCAGAGAGCATGTTTGCTGCAACTGCTTTTTCATCCATACTACCTGCATTCATACCTTCTTGACGAGCTTTAATAACCTTTTCAAGTGTCTTTGCTTCATAATCTTTATAACCCCTAACCGTATCTACTAAAGCAGGGATAAGGTCATAACGACGTTTGAGTTGTACATCTATATCTGACCATGAAGCGTTAATACCTGCTCTTAGTGATACAAATTTATTGTAAATAATCACAAGATAAATACCTACAGCTACTATACTTACTAATAATATATTTCCTAAACCCATTTGTTCCCCTTTAGTTCATACTTTAACTATTATAGCTAAAAAATATTATGTCATTATTTTACACTATCATTTCTTGATACTCCTCAATAGTGTTTCCTTCTCTTTTTACTATACTTTATGAAACAATAAATAAGGTAAATTAATGAGTGAATTTTTAAATAACAACACATCTCCCTTTGAAGGTCAATACCCTGATGGACATCCTGTACGTACATACTTAGAGGAAAATATTCTTATACGAAGTCTTATGAGAGAGTTAGAATTAGTCAATATTCAAGATCAGTTTGAGCTTTTTAAAGAAATTTTTAAAAAACTAGAAAAGGTGGAGCTTCATTTTGCTCGTAAGGAGAATCAACTCTTTCCTTACCTAGAAAAATATGGGTGGACAAGCCCTTCAGAAAATATGTGGGCATTTCATGACCAAATAAGAGAAGAGATAAAAGAGACAAGAAAAGCCTTAAAAGCAGAAGATTTAGAAGCAATACTTATAAACTCTCAGCAAGTTTTCCGTTCTTTAGAACACATTATGCAAGTAGAGGAGGGACGTTTGCTACCTAGAGCGTATCAAATGTTAAGTGAAGAGGAGTGGAAAGAGTTTCGTGATGGTGATAAAGAGATAGGTTGGATGTTTGAGAAAGATCCAACACCTTACCCTAAAGTAGAGTACATCCATCCTAGTGAAGATACCGTACGTAAAAAACTCCCTTTTGGTATAGAAGATAAAACACACTATGATGAGGGATATTTAACTCCTGCACAAGTAAACTCGATTTTTAGAATCTTACCTGTAGATATTACCTATGTTAATGAAAATGATCAAGTGGTATTCTACAATAGAGGAGAAGATAGAGTTTTTCCTCGATCTGCGGGTATTATAGGACGTGAAGTAAAGTTCTGCCACCCTCCTAAAAGTGTAGATCAAGTACTTAGAATTTTAGAAGAGTTTAAAGCAGGTACACAAGACTTAGCAGAGTTTTGGATACAGTTTAAAGGAAAGTTCATTCATATTCAGTATTTTGCAGTACGCGATGAAGACAGAACTTACAGAGGAGTCATAGAGATGAGTCAAGATGTAAGCCACATACGTGGACTAAAGGGACAACAACGCTTACTAGATTGGGATGCATAAGTTTACTATAGAGTAGGGGAGTTACTTCTCTCCCCCATGAAAAGAGTATCTGTTGGCAGTTAAAGCGTAGTAAAATCTACAAGCTCTACACCATTACATCCTTTTTTTGTTCTTTTATGCTCTTTTGCATCTTCTTCTGCTAGTTCTATAAGGTCGGCAAAATCTTTTTTATCTGCTTGAAATTCAAATAGCTCTTTTTCTGTACTAATCTCTATCTTGATCTCTTCAGAAGTTGAGAGTACTATATTACGTAAACCTTTAGCAAATTCACTTTTTATGGCTTTTGCTACTTTTTCGTTTTGAAGTATCTCTGTAAGGTTAACCTCGCTGTATATATCACTTTCACAGAGCATTTTATACGTTACATTTATTTTCCCGTCCATTACCTTTCCTTTAACTCTTAAATTTAGATATATTATAGTCTATTTAAAATAAGGAGAGGGAAAATATAACATATTGTCATATTTTAAAGAAGTTGTTAGAGGAATAGGTTGTAGAGAGATTACTTTCTACGACCTGCTGGTTTTCTTTTTTTATGAGGGTCTTTACTTTGTGATCTTTTTTCCATTCTTTTTTTATGAAAATCCCATCCACCTTTTCTCTCGATGAGAGATTTCTTTTTAGGTTGAGACTGTCTAGGTTGTTTATCTGTGAGTTCAAAGTCTGGGTGTATTGCTCTTTTAACATTAAGTTTTAAATGCTTTTCTATTGTTGTAAAAGCATTATAGTCACGAATTGTTAAGAGGGTAATAACTGCACCTTTATTATTGGCACGTCCTGTTCTTCCTACTCTGTGTGTAAAGTCATCAGTACTCTCTGGAAAATCATAGTTTATTACTAAAGGAAGCTCTTTAATGTCTATCCCCCGTGCAGCGATGTCTGTAGCTACTAGTACTTGTGTCTTACCACTTTTAAGTAGAGTCAATGCTCTTGCACGTCCTCCTCTGTTGATGTCACCATGTATAATAGAAGTCCAAATATCTTGGCTCTTTAGATACTCATAAATCTTATTTGCTGACTCTTTAGAGTTTGTAAATAGAAGTACTTGCTCTGCACCTAGTTCTTGTATAAGTTGTGCTGTGAGTGCAGCTTTTTGTTTTCTATCTACTTTATATGCTCTATGCTTGATGAAGTCAACTATATCTCTACGGTTACTTACTTCTACAATAGCAGGGTCACGTAAAAACTCTTTAGCAAGTTTTTTGATATTTTGTGAAATGGTTGCAGAGAAAAGCATCATCTGTTTAGGTTGAGAACAACTTTTTAGTATAGATTTTATCTCTGCTATAAATCCAAGTTCTAGCATAGTATCTGCCTCATCAAGAATGACAGTATTGATAAATTCAAGGTTTATTTTTTTATCTTTAATAAAGTCTTGTAAACGACCTGGAGTGGCTACAACTATATCTGCTCCCTCTTTAAGCTTATGTATCTGATCAGATTTTTTAGAACCACCTTGTATCTTTACCGTCTGTATATTCATATATTTTGAAAAAGAGACTATGGTACGTGAGACTTGGTCTGCAAGTTCTATAGTTGGAACGATAATTAAGGCACGAACGACTTTTTTATCTTTTTTTACTACTTTTTGTAGTTTGTTTAGTAGGGGCAAAACATACGCTGCTGTTTTTCCTGTACCAGATTTAGATGCACCTAAGATGTCCATCCCTTTCATGGCTGCAGGTATAACTTTGTTCTGTATGGCTGTAGCGTTCGCATATTTTTCGTGTGCTACGGCTTTTAAAATATCGGGATGTAAATTTAGTTTTTCAAATGCTTTAATGGTGTATCCTTGGTAATGCTATATATATTGTCTGTATTATAGCTAAATTGATATTGTATCTCTTTATGATTTTAGATATCTAAGAGTGCGTAAAAATCTCTAGGTGCATCTACTTCAAAAGATAAAGTATTTTTTGTTTTAGGGTGGATAATAGTTAATTTCATCGCATGAAGTCCCATACGACCACCTTTAGTACCATAACGCTCATCACCAATGATACTATGTCCTAGCCAAGCCATGTGTGCACGTATTTGATGCTGTCTGCCTGTTTCTATTTTAACTTCTAGTAAAGAACGTCTCTCTTTAGATTCTTTAACCTTGTAGTGCGTAATAGCACTTTTTGCATCGGGATGTTCTCCCACATGCATACGGTACTCTGTCTCATCTAGTCGCAAGGGTTGGGTTATCGTGCCAGTGGGTTCTGAAGGTGTACCTTTTACTATAGCAAGGTAAATTTTTTCAGAGACACCCCAGTTTGACATAACAGATTCTCTTATCTCTTTAGAGGTTGCAAAGAGCAAAATACCTGAAGTGTCTCTATCTAGTCTATGTACAGGCCAGAGTTTTAAGTGGCTACTGTTGCCTTTTTTAACACGAGAGAGTTGCGTTCTAAGTAATGCAAGTGTGTGTCTTTTATTCTCTTGTGTTGTACCTACAGAGAGTAGACCAGCAGGTTTATTGATGGCTATAATATCTTTGTCTTGATAAATAATCTCAAGCTTATTGTTTAGTGGGGTAGATGTTCCTGCTCTTTGTACTACACCTACAGTTATGATGTCATCAATGCTTACTATAAAATCATGTTTAGTGGTTACTTCACTGTTTACGGTTATTCCTGAGCCTTGAAGACGTTGTTTAATCTTCTTTTTAGACCACCCCTCAAGGTTAGTGAAAAGAAACTCTAGGAGTTTTCCTCTTTGTTTTACTATGTATTGTTGTGCCATCTGTCTTTGCCTTATATTCGTGTATTATCTTAAAAAGTTATTGATGTTATGTATGGTTTTGTAATATCTATTGTACAATTATACTTTTAAACTCTTGATAAGTGCCACCCACATCTGTTAGGACAGAGATAAACATTTAATAGAATACTATTCTCCTTGTACAATCGCTCTTTTTGTTTTACTGCTAACACTTCACTCGCATATAAATCTTTAAGATACCCCTTACTATCGACACAGAAGCAACTCTTAGTTGTTATTTTATCTAAATGATTATTTTTTTGTAGTTTTATACTCTTGATATGTTCTTTTAATATCTCTAGTTTAGTTGTATTGAAGTATATAAATACCTCTTCAAGAGAGAAGCTTGAGAGGTGAGGGTCGAGGTAATGAATATCTCTTAAAATCTCTTCTTTTTTAAGTATACGTTTTTTTACTACTTGAAGAGATTTTTTCATAAAAGAGAGAGATTACTCCTCTTCCCCTGTAAAGTAAAACTCATCTAAGCCATCTAAAAATGCTAGAAGTAGTGTTTCAGAACACTCTTTAAAGTTTTTATGTCCCTCTTTTCTAAACAAAGAAGCCATCTGCTGTTTACTTAACTCAACTTCTCCTAGAGAGAAGATAATCTCAGTCTCAGGCTCTTTAAGTTCTAAAGCGATGCGAAGTTTTTTAAGTATGAGGTTATTTGTAAGTTCAACACTTGCATTTTTATTATCTTTCTTAGGGCTAGGTCCACGTTTTAGTATAACTAATCCATCTAAAAATACTCCCAATTCTTCAAAAGAACACTGCTTATAATCTTTGTCTTGATAACGTTTAAGTAAAGCATCTAAATGTGTAGCATCCATCTTATATTCTGCTAGTTCGTAGGCTTTTAAAATATCTTTTTGTGTTAAATTTAACGCTTTTTGAATTTTATATAATATATCATTTGTTTTCAAGTTCTGTCCTACTTTTTATTTTTGCGTTACATAGAGTTGCTTCTATTGTTGTACTAAATCCTATGTTAACATCGTTCCATGTTTTTCCACCGTGTAAATCGTAGCAACTTTTATTAATAGTAGTTAGTGGAACTTTTGCTTCAAAATCAAAGAGGTCTATTGTCCCATTTGCTTGAAGATGACCTTTTTCATAATGAAATTTCATAGGAATACCTATAGATTTATCATTAAATGTAATAGTAGTTTGCATCACACCTGTTCTTGGCTTACCTCTTACGTGGGCATCAGATGTAATACTTACTATTTTAGCTTTGATAGTGGGATTTTTAAGTTTTTTAAAAAACATTCTTACTAAGGTGTCATCTCTATCAGGATTACCTGTAGAGATTTTGGTAGAGTCAATACTCACAGTAGAACCTACAAAGAGAGCTTTAAAGTTTTTACCCTCTTTGGCTATGGGAGTATATTTTACTGCTGTAAATTGTCCATCTACCCCTAATTTAGCAAAAGTTTTATAGGCTCTCCATGTAACATTCATATCTCCTGATTGTACTAAAAGACAACCTGTTGCTGCGTGTAGAAATGTTCCACATGTAAGTAGTAGTAGTAGAAGTATCTTTTTCATAAAATTCCTTTATTTTTTAGCTGCTTCGTCTGCTAAATTTTGTAGTGCCAAATGGGCTTTTTTTATAATCTCTAAACAATTTTTATCTTTAATATTATGTTTTAGTGACCAGTACTCAGGATTGGTATAGGTAATTGTTGTTTTTCCCTCATAGTTTGTAGAGAAGAGCATACGAAGAGGTAAATCAAGTCCTATAGAAGGGTTACACTGCATGAGCAGTGTTCCCATTTTAGGATTTCCAAATATAACAATAGTCTCAGGCTTAAGTCTAAGCCCTACATTTTTTGCATTTTGTGAATGGTCTATAGTTTTAAAATGTGTAAGCTCTTTTACTTTGAGTGTTGCTATAAGCTTATTTACAGCAGTGGGTACATCGTTAGTTGTAGCTACAGTTTCAAGAAATGCTCCTTTTTTACTGTCACAGCCAATGAGTAAAAAAGCTAAGGTAAATATAAACAATATCTTTTTCATACTAAACATTAAACCTAAAGTGCATCACATCACCATCTTGAACAATATACTCTTTACCTTCAAGTCTACTTTTCCCTGCCTCTTTTGCTCCTTGCTCACCACCAAACTCTATAAAGTCATCGTAAGCTATTACTTCTGCACGGATAAACCCTTTTTCAAAGTCATTATGAATAACAGCTGCAGCTTTGGGTGCAGTAGTGTTTTTACGAATAGTCCAAGCACGAACCTCTTTAACACCTGCGGTAAAGTAACTCATCAGACCAAGTTTATCAAATCCTTTATGGATGATTTGTTCAAGTCCTGACTCTTTAACTCCAAGGTCTGCAAGCATCTCATCTCTCTCATCATCATCAAAATCTACCATATCTTCTTCAACTTTAGCGCAAAGTTTAATTACTTCATAATTTCTTTGATTTGCATACTCTTTAAGCTTTAGTACAAATTCATTGTCTTCATCTAGCCCATCTTCATCTACATTTGCCCCGTAAATAACCTCTTTACTTGTAAGTAAACGTAAATCTTTATTTATAGCTATAAATTCATCACTATCTATATCTGGGAAAGTAGAGACAGGTTGGTCACCATCTTCTACATGTTTTAAAAGTGCCTCAGCGATAACAAGTTGCTCTTTTGCTTCTTTATCATTACCTCTAGCTTTTTTACTAAGCATTGCTATACGTTTCTCAATAGCATCCATATCTGCAAGTAGAAGCTCATACTCAATAATCTCTACATCACGAATAGGATCAATAGAACCTTCAGTATGAACTATATTTGGGTCTTCAAAACATCTTACGATATGTAAGATTACTTCTGTTTCACGGATATTTCCTAAGAACTTATTTCCTAGACCTTCACCTTTACTTGCACCTTTTACTAGACCAGCTATATCTACAAAATCAAGTGTAGAGTATTGTATTTTTTCAGGATTTACAATTTTAGCTAAAGCATCAAGTCTTTTATCTGGTACAGGTACAACAGCTTTATTTGGTTCTATTGTACAAAACGGGTAGTTTGCACTCTCTGCATTCTGTGCTTTTGTTAGTGCATTAAAAGTGGTAGATTTTCCTACATTTGGTAGTCCAACAAGTCCTATTCCAAGTCCCATGGTATTCCTTCGAAGTTTGTATTTAATATCTAGGATAGACTCTTTTGTTAAAGTCTCCTCAATACTATGATTAGTGCGATTTTATCGAAATATTAGTGAAGAGGGGATTAGCTGTACTAAATCTATCGTTATCTATGTGAAAGATACCGTTCTATAGCATGAATAAGTCTTTCAAGTTTCTCTGGAAAAATCTCTATAAACTCTATGGCTCTATGTTCTGTTTTATAAATATAAATCTTTTTCATACGAAATACAATATCTTGTAACTCATATGCACCGATATATTTAAGTATGTCTCCCATATTTGTACAGACGAATAAGATACGATCAGACTCCTTTGCCTCTATCCATTTTGGCATTGTCTCAATCATGTTTTTATAAAGTACTACAAACTCTCTTAATGATTGTTTATACCCATCTTCATCATCATTTGCCATAGTTAGCCCATACTTAATATCTAAACCTTCAGTTTTAATACTCTCAAATAATGATATCTCAGCAGTGTATGTACCTAAATAAGTACTCAATACCATATAGAGTTGACCTACTTTAAGTGGTTTAGTAATGTAAGAGTCAACACCAAGTTTAAGCATTTTATTAATCTCTTTACCTTGTGTAAAGGCTGTAAATGCAACGATAGGTGTATCTTTAAAATAGTGGTTATCACGGATTCTTTTGGTTGCCTCATACCCATCCATAACAGGCATATTAATATCCATAAGTATCAAATCAAAACTATTTCTATAATTAAATAGCAAGTCTATGGCTTCTTGTCCATTGTTAGCAAGGATAATTTTAATACCTGATTTATTTAAGATACTGATAAAAATCTTTTGATTAATAAAGTTATCTTCAACAAGTAAAATTTTTGAACCTTTGAATATAATAAAATCAGCAGAAGTGATATTTTTATTTTCTCTAAAAGTATGTTCATATTTTTTAGGAGTTATTTTCTTCTCAAGTAGTGGACTTAAGTTTTCAGTAAGAGATTTATTTTCAATTATATGCAGTTTCTCTTTTTGTTTTTTAGAAATAACAATGGGTTTTGCTTCTTTAAATGTTTTTTCTGGAAGATTAAATAACTTTTTCTCATAGTATGCTTTTTGCTCTATTAACTTAGAAGTAAAATAGAGATAAGTAATAACTATTATAAATATTAAAATAAATATTAGTAGATAGAGATAAAGCATTTAGTCTGTCCTTTCAGTAAGAATAAGTTAATTATATAGAATAATGATTAAAATCATACTATATATTTTTTCTACTATTTTGTACTCTCTTTGGAACGTATAATCTTTTCTAAGAGGCGAATAGTCATTCTCACACCAGCTCCAGATGCACCATGTGGATTTTCTCCCCATGAATGTTCCACAAAAGCAGGTCCTGCGATATCTATATGTGCCCATTTTTCTTTATGCTCATCATCTATAAACTCTGAGAGAAACTGACCTGCTGTAATAGCTCCACCATATCGAGTATTTGAAATGTTGCAAATATCTGCTATTTCACTTTTAATAGTCTTTTTTAAGTATGGGTTAAAGTCAAGCTCTGTTGCAAGTTCACCAGATACTTTTGCACCATAAGATACAAGCTCTTTTACTTCATCACTGTTACCCATAATACCAGATGTATAGTGACCCACACCTACAACACAAGCACCTGTTAATGTTGCAAAGTCAAGAAGGTAGTCTGCTTTTACCTCTTGTTGTGCGTAACAAAGTGTATCTGCAAGAACCAAACGACCCTCTGCATCTGTGTTACGTATCTCTATAGTTTTACCATTTTTTGCTACGAGTACATCATCTGGTTTGTAGGCATCTCCACCTATCATGTTCTCTACTGCACCTACAAAACCATGAACTTCGATAGGAAGATTCATCTCTGCAACAGCTTTCATAATACCAAGTACTGCAGATCCTCCACTTTTGTCTGACTTCATACCTACCATATAATCAGCAGGTTTAAGGCTAAGTCCACCACTATCGTATGTTAATCCTTTTCCTACTAAAGAGATAACTGCTACAGGGTTTTTAGGCTTATGTGTAAGGTGGATTACTCTTGGTTTATGACGACTAGCACGTGCAACGGCAAGAAGTGTCTCCATCTTCTCTTTTCTTAGGGCTTTTGGTTTAAGTATATGACATTTAAGCCCTGTATCTTTTGCCATATCTTCAGCGATATTTGCCATTACTTCAGGGTAACAATCATCAGGTGTAGTATTTACAATATCTCTTGTAAAGTTTGTTGCATTTGCTGAAATTTCACCATTATGGATAGCTCTTACTGCTATCTCTGCTGTTATCTCATGTTTATTGTAACCCTCTAATGAGATTTGAATACTTTTAACAGATGATTTTACCTGTTTACTTTTATATGTTGTAAAAGTATAACTACCTAAAACTATACCTTCTACAATAGCCCTAAGAGAAGCACTACATCTAGGGTGACTTAAGTAAGTAGCAAGCTTTATACTCTTATAGGCTTTTTTACCTATGAGCGAACGTAATGCACTAGCAACTGCAGGACGTAGTGATGTACCCTTTAGACTTTCTGCACCAACATAAAGTCTATTTTTTTCTATAAGATGACACACTTCATCTTGTGAAGCTAAAAATCCAGCTTTCTTAAGAAGCTTTTTGTCTTGAATAAATCGGTGTTTCATGTTACCATCTATTATGATTATAACCTCTAAATCACTTTTAATCTCAGCTACGGTGTCTGTTGTAATAGTAAAATTCATATTTTTCCTTATTAATTAAACTGCTCTTTGAGTATATCTTGAGCTTGTATCATATCTTTATCGCCACGACCTGAGAGGTTAACTAAAATAGTTTTACCTTTTATCTCTTCTTGGTTCATTTTTTTGAGGTACGCTACTGCATGGGAACTTTCAAAAGCAGGGATAATCCCTTCTGCTTGTGATAGCCATACAAAAGCATCCATTGCTTCATCATCAGTAATGTGGTTGTAACTTACTATATTTTCATCTTTCAAGAAAGCGTGTTCTGGTCCAATACCTGGGTAGTCTAGTCCAGCTGAAATAGAGTGAGCCTCTTGTACTTGTCCATCTTCATCTTGGAGTAAGTAGCTTAACTGCCCATGAAGGACACCTGGGCTTCCTTTCTCTAAAGAACAGCCATGTTTACCATCTAGTCCTTCTCCTCCAGCTTCTATACCTATACACTCTACACTTTTATCTTGTAAAAAGTGGTTAAAAATACCTAAGGCATTTGAACCTCCACCAATACAAGCGATAACTTTATCGGGAAGACAACCTTCAACTACATTTAGTTGTTCTTTAGCTTCCCATCCAATGATAGATTGAATATCACGTACCATCATAGGGTAGGGGTGAGGACCTGCAACAGTACCTATGAGGTAGTAGGTATCTCTAGCATGGGTAACCCAGTGACGAATAGCATCGTTCATAGCATCTTTAAGTGTTTTACTTCCTGACTCAACAGCATGTACTTTAGCACCAAGAAGTTTCATGCGAAAAACATTTAGTTCTTGACGTGCTACATCTTTAGCACCCATAAAAACTTCACATTCAAGACCAAAAAGAGCAGCCACTGTAGCAGTAGCTACACCATGTTGTCCTGCACCAGTCTCTGCAATAATTTTCTTCTTACCAAGCCTCTTAGCTAAAACAGCTTGAGCTACACAGTGGTTTATCTTGTGTGCTCCTGTATGGTTAAGGTCTTCACGTTTAAGATAGACTTTTGCTCCAAGCTCTTTAGAGATATTTTCTGCAAAGTAAAGTGAAGAGGGACGACCTACATAGTTTTTGTAGTAATAGTCTACCTCTGACCAAAAATCTTTGTCAAAACGTACCGCTTCATAGTCAAGTCTAAGTTGTTCAAGTGCAGGCATAAGTGTTTCAGGTACAAAACGTCCACCAAATCCAACTTGACCATTTTTACTATTACCAAAATGTCCATTTTTATCTGGGTCATGAGGACTAGCTTTTGGGATATATATTTCTTTATGTAAGTTCATCTATTTCTCTTTTATTGTAGGTAAGTAGGATTATAGCAAAGAGGAGGTTATAAAGTCTTATATTTTGAATTTTACATACTATATAAAATAATTAATTTTTAATAAACTCTGTTATCTCTTGAGCATTAAAGTCAATTTTTGACATTAATCTATCTCTAAAACAGAATAAACGGGTGCGTTTATCCCCTCTTTACCATTTAAAAACGCAAGTTCCATAATAAAACAGACTTCCACACAATCAGCACCTACTTTATCTATGAGGTTTGTAGCAGCTTTTGCAGTACCACCTGTAGCAATAAGGTCATCTATAAGAAGAACCTTAGAAGGGGTACACTCTCCTCTGCAACATCCATTTTCTCCAAATGCATCTATATGTATCTCTACTTCATCAAAGCCATACTCTAAACTGTATTTTTCTGCTACAGTAGTGTAAGGGAGTTTTCCTTTTTTACGTACAGGAACAAAACCTATACCTAGTCTATCTGCAAGTGCAGCTCCAAAGATAAAACCTCTTGCGTCTATCCCTGCGATAAAGTCAAGATTATAACTTTTGTATCGTTTTTCAAGATGATTCATAAGAGTGTTAAAGGCTGTGGGGTTAGAGAGTAGGGTAGTAATATCTTTAAAAATAATACCAGGCTTAGGAAAATCAGGTATATTTCGAATACTATCTAAAATAATATTTTTCTCTTCAGGTGTAAGTATCATGACAACTCCTTAATATTAGTATAACTAATTAGTTATACTAATTGTATCATAGGTAATTGTAGGAGAGATAATTTTTCTATTTTTTCTTTAGTAAATTTAAAATATATTAGAAATTAGCCTAGGTTTGCACCTAAACTACACCCTTCTATTTTACCTACACGACCTGCATGTCTTCCACCTTCAAATTCTGTTTCACAAAATACTGATATCATATCTTCTATAACACCTTTACCTACAACACGTTCACCAAAGCAGAGGATATTTGCATCGTTGTGCAGTCTCGTGAGTTTCGCAGTGTAGGTATCATGGCAGAGTGCTGCACGTATGCCTGGTACTTTATTGGCAGCGATGCTGATACCAATACCTGTGCCACAGATAAGAATACCAAAACTTCCTTCATCTTCTAGTACTTTATGGGCACATTTTTTAGCAAAATCTGGATAGTCAACTCTATCTGCTGAGTCTGGACCTAAGTCAATAATCTCATGTCCTAAAGAGCGTACATACTCTTTAACATAGCTTTTAAGCGTGTAACCTGCATGATCTGTAGCAATATAAAATTTCATCTGTTTTCCTTATTGTATAGGTTGTTCAAGTTGAATAGCGTCTATTCTCCGTCCGACACGACCCCAACGTACTGTGTATTGTTGATTTTTCCAGAGTTCTTTACACTCCTTAGAGTCTATGCTTATCGTTCCACATACACGTCTAAGTCCTGCATGGTCTCTTCCTCCGCCATTGATATCACCTCTAAAGACTTTATCGTATGAACGATGCTCTAAACTCATATAGATAAGCCAAGGTTTTCCAACAATAAGTTTATATGGTACAGAACCCCAAAAACGACTATCGTTAGAGTTGTCGCGGTTATCACCCATCATATAGAAGTTATCTTTATCTACTTTTGTGTATAGAGCATTGATAATCTTTCCTGCACCTAACTCATAGGCAGGGGTGTTAAGACCTTCAACCATAATAGGTGTCATATCTATCTCTTTATTATAGCTATAGTAACGAAGTAGTGCTTCAAATATATCTATACCCTCTGGTTCATACTGAATACCTGGGTATTTAGACATATAAGGGTTTTCAACCCATAGTTTACCTCTAAAAGAGTGGATTTTCTCTTTTGTATAAGTTTTTTTAATGTACTCATCACCCTCATGAAAGTGAATTAATAGTTTTTTATTTGCGTAAATTAGTTCATCCCCACCTACTGCTACACAACGTTTTACATAATGAATTTTATGATTTTTTGGGTAACGAAAAATAACAATATCTTCTCTTTGAGGTCTAGATCCTTCTATTAGGTGACCATTATTGTTGAAATCTGGTAAAAGTGGAACTTCTATCCATGGCATATGAGGAATAGGGATACCATAAGAGAATTTTTTAGCAAAAAGAAAATCACCTATAAGTTGTGTTCTTTTCATCGAGCCACTTGGAATGACAAAAGATTGGGCAACAAAAAAGATAAGAAAAAGTACTATAATAATAGTTCCTGTCCATGAGCTTGCAAAACGACTAAAGAGATGAAAAAACTTTTTCATTATTTTCTACCTTTTGCAGCTTTGAGTGTATTACTTAAAAGCATTGCAATAGTCATTGGACCAACACCACCAGGAACAGGAGTGATAAATGAACATTTTGAACTTACATTTTCAAAATCAACATCACCTACTAAAGAACCATCTTCAATACGGTTAATACCAATATCAATAACGATAGCCCCCTCTTTAACCATATCTTCTTTTATAAGTTTTGGTACACCTACACCTACAACTATAATATCTGCTTTACTTGTATGAGATTTGAGATCTTTTGTAAAAATATGTGTAACAGTTACGGTTGCATTGGCATTAAGTAGTAAAGAAGCCATAGGTTTACCTACAATGTTACTCGCACCCACTACACATACATCTTTACCTTCTAAGTCTATGTTATACTCCTTAAACATTTTCATAACACCAAGAGGTGTACACGCAACAAATCCTTCAAGTCCTGTTACTAAACGCCCTACATTATATGCATGAAAACCATCAACATCTTTTTCAGGATTAATGACTTCTAGTATTTTTTCAGTATCTATATGTTTAGGTAAAGGAAGTTGTACCAATATACCATCAATTCTAGGATTACTGTTCATCATTTCAATAGTAGCAATAATTTCATCTTGAGAGATGGTATCTGGCATATTGTGAGTAATAGAGTAAAAACCTACTTTTTCACAAGCTTTTGCTTTCATCTTTACATAAGCATGACTTGCAGGGTCGTCACCTATAAGAAGTACTGCAAGTCCAGGGACTATGTTTTTTTCTACTTTGAGCTCTTCAACTTCTATAGAGACACTTTCTTGTACTTTTTGGGATAATTTTTTACCATCAATCAGTTGCATAATACTCTCTTTAAATTTTTAAGGTATTATATCAAAATTAGTTTAGCTTTGAGGAGATTTAACGTTTATGCAGATATGAAAAGATTATTACTACTATTCCCACTGTTTTTAGGTGCCAATGAGGATTTTATTTCTCATGATGAATATGGAGAGATGCTATACAACAATCCGCGTGGAGTAAGTTGTGCTGAGTGTCATGGAAAAAATGGTGAGAGTAAGGTTATTGTCTCCTTTAAAGATGATAAGGGTATGCATGTTATAAAAGGTTCAGATATTAGAAATAACAGTTATGATAGTGTACTTGCTAGTGTCAATACATATCATGCAATTATGCCACGTTATTATTTGACAAAAAAAGAGGTAAAAGCTATTTATGATTATCTACAGAAAAATAGATATAAATAAGTTATAAATAAAAATTGTATTTTGAAATTAAATATGAGAGGGAAAAGAGATAGTTTGCAGGCTTAAGGCCTGCAAATCACTACTAGAGTGGAGTTACGTTTTCAGCTTGTGGACCTTTTTGACCTTCACCAACTTCAAATGTTACTGCTTGACCTTCTGTAAGCGTTACACGCCCACCATTGTCGTTGTTTACTTGACGGAAATGTACGAATACATCTGCTCCACCATCATTTTGTTGAATAAAACCGTAACCTTTTTCGTCGTTGAACCATTTAACTGTTCCGTTTACTAATGCTGCCATTGTTTGTACCTTTGGGTAATAATATTCACTTATGGGGTATCCCTAAATATAAGCGGAATCCAAATAGGTGAGAGTCTTTCGGGTTCTAGCAGAGTTTGTAAAGACACTGTTAACACACGAAAGATGAACTCGTACCTCATCTTTCATCGCATAAATTATATCTTTTTTTCTTAGAGTTAAGCTTATTTATCTTACAAAATGAGTTATTTGTTTAATATCCAGAAGAATATTCTATTTTCATCCCCTGAACTGACGAGTGAAGACTCATTTAGAAAGTATATTTTGTTAGGTGTAGCATAGTGTCCCACAAGTTTATCTCTCTTTTTACCCGTTTTTGTATCGAAGAGTTGTAAATCATGGTTAAGCCCACTAGAGTAAATACCTATATCAGAGCTTGGACTCAGTCCAACACAATAAACTAAAAAATCACTATTAAGATGATAAGAACTTCCATTAAGTGTATAAACTCCTATGCGTCTGTCTTGACCAGCAGTTAAAACAATGTTATGGCTATAGGCTACTTTATAAATGTTATCTACATGTTCAGAATTTAATATATGTTCAACTTGAGCTGTTTTAATGTCTATGAGTCTTGCAGTTCCACTTTCGTCTGCTATAAGCATTTTTTTTCTGTCACTACTAAGTGTCATACCACCTATGGTACTTTGTGAAATATGATGTTTATAAAGAGCGTATTGCTCTGTATCGTCATAAAGTATGATATTTGAACCAAATGTACCAAAAAGTATTTTGCCATCGGAGGTAAAATAGGCATATTTGGGCATGATATGTTCTTTCTCATCAACAATCTTTTTTAAGTTTACTCCATCATCTATCCATACATTACGGTATGCACTCTCTCCTGAGCTTGTAAAAAGTGTCTTTCCCTCAAATCTATCTATACTATGGATACGAGCAGGAACAAACTCTCCCATAGCTGTTTTTAGAGGGGCTATAGTTATCTTACGAACAACCTTTTGTGTAGTTAAATCGATAATATCTATGCACCCAGCATCTGTAGCTACATAAAGTAAGCCATTCTCTTCTATAAAGTCACTTACTATGCCTGAAGCTTCTACTGTTGCAACTGGATAAATATCTTTTGCATAGATATTCCCAAATCCTATTAATACTAAAAAAAGTATCTTATACATAACTATCTGTAGGTGTTGTTATAGTAGTGACTAAATTTTCTTTCATTAGAGCATTTCTGTTAATTTCAGAAAAATATTATTCATCTCTTTTCCTGCTCTTTGTGTAAGCTTCTCTGCTTCTACTTTAGAATTACTATAAAGTGTAGAAAACTCTTTTTCTTTCTCATCCCAAAGGTCTTTACTATCCATCTTTGCAAGATGGGCTTTTAGTGCAATAGTATCTAGGTCTATCTCTTTTGTTTTTTTAGATACTTTAAGCACAAAATTTTCTGCACTCCCTTTTATGCGTTCAACTCTGTCACGTGCTTCCATCATGCCTAAATGCCCTTGGAGTTCTGCACTGTTTTCAAAAGCATTATAAGCAACTTTTAGTTTATCATTTATATTTGAAAAATGTTTTTTTAAATCAACCCAAATTTCTGCACTCTCTTCAGTAAACTCTGCACTTAGTGCTTCTATTTTCTTCTCTGTATCCTCTAATGATTTTTTTGATTCTTCTATAATCTCTTTAAATACTTTTTCCATTTTATATGTCCTTTTTAAATTTTAATTATTATAGCATATTGTTTTTCTGATTTTTCAACCAAATATCTAATGGTAATAAATCATCTAATGATTTAGGTTCAGTATGTATGACATCAGCAAAACTTTTGATACCCATAGAGAGTAGGTACTGTAAGTTATCATCGAAGGTTGCATCCTCTATAATGAAAATATTCTCTTTGTGTACTTCAAACATAAATCCACCATTTGGTATAGGTGACATAGAGAGTGTAACTGTGTAGTGGTTTTTAATAATACTCTCTTTTTGAGCATACATTAATCCAATGTTATAACCCTCTGTAGCAAATCCTTTAATAGCAACTACTAGGACTTGATTATTTCCTTTTTTAGAAGAGTTGAAAATTCCTACAAGCCCTTTAATTGTAGTATAACCAGGAATTTTACAAAAAATGTACTCAAACATATCTGCAAGTCTTGTTTTTACAAACCATCCTAGTATATAAAGTATAACTAAAAAGATAAAAACAACAAGAATTCCCCATAAAAAAGCATAATTCTCAGGTGCAAACCCTATAATTCTAAAAACCAAACCTACAATTTTTGCTAACTTTCCATAAATCCATGAAACAATTATCATAATACCTACAATAGGTAAAAGCCAAAAGAGACCTTGAAATATGGTTTTGCTAAAGTGTTTGAATGGTGATTTTTGAGATGGCATTAACTGCTTCCTTTTAATATTAATCTTAAGATTTGGCTTTAAGTGAAAACTTGCCGATCTCTTCTAAAAAAGTAGTGGCATAAGAACCCTTAGGTAAATAAAACTCAACCGTAAGCTTTTTTGTATTAAAATCATAATAAGTCTCTACCTCTTTTGGCCATATCCATGCAAAACGTCTGTCACCCTTTAGTGCATTGAGCTCTGTATCATCATACTCCTCTTCAAGATAAGAAGCATCACTTTTAGCACGTGGTGCTGTTGAGCCACAAAGTAATCCTGTAGGAGCTATTTTCTTCTGTTCAAATGCTTTAGCACTCTGCATCATATCTTTAACATAATCTATTTTACCAAAAGGGTAAGGCATGACTACATCACCAAGAAAGAGCTTAAAAAACTGTGGTTGTTTTGCTAGAACCTTTACAAGTTCAAGAGGGTATTGTAGTTTAGTTGATGCCTCATCTGCTTTGTATTTGGAGATAATAGCTGAGAGTTTAATACGTGAACCTAACCATTTGTTATAAAGGTAGCTTTGGTAGGCAGAAACAAGTAACTTTTCTTTGCTACCTTTAAGTCTTTTACCTGAGTGGGCTATCTCTTTACCTTGAAGGAATGAACGGCTATCTTCACCAAAACGTTGATACCCATAATAGTTAGGAATACCAGCAACTTGCATCTTCTTAGCTGTAGTATTAAAAAATTTTGCATCCTTATTATTGATATGATGTAAAACAATAGAAAAACGGTTACCTTTAAGATGACCTATTTTTATAGGGGCTTTATTATAACTATGTTCAAGTATCTCTATCTTCTCAGTAGTTAAGTTCTTATTGAGTTCTTTTTCATACCTTTTAGGTAGAGATATATATTGTATAGTAGTTGCATTTTTATCTTTAAGTCCTGCGTAACCTATGTCTCGTTCTTGAAGTCCTGTAGCTTTAGCGAGTACAGTGATAAGCTTCCATGTACTCATGTCAGTTTTTTTAATTTTAAGTATAAGGTAGTTACCTGTTTTTGTAGGTGCATAAAGAGGTACTTCTTCAACGAAAAAACGTTCAATAGTCTGTTTAAAGTCAAATGATAGTGGTGTATGGTTATAAGCGTAAATTTTAATATGATTCATAAAAGAATTATAGCAAAATTATAATGTAACTACATATATTTTATGAGATTTTATAATGAAAATTAATCTTAGATGCTAGGGCTTACAAAATTTTTTTGAGGGTAGTCAAATAATACAAAATTGCTTTTTATAAAAGGAGGAAGAATAAAAAGTTATTACTTAACACCTAAGATTAAGTGAATTATATCTAAATAAGATAAAATTAGTCTTAATTGGAATTAGCTAAAAAAATTTGACTAAAAGATACACTTTCTCTCTTTTTTTACTTATCATGTAACCATCCGACACAAAAAATTTATCTCTTAAAGAGCTATATCTTATGGAAACAATAATAAACAACAATTTTGATAATATTTAGTTACAAAATATTACACTTCATAGGAGACATTAATGTCATTACTAGCAGATTATAAAAAACACACAGAAGAGCGTGCAACACTTGGTGTTACACCTTTAGCACTAACAGCTGATCAGGTAGCTGATTTAGTAGAATTATTGAAAGCATCTCCAGTAGTAGATGCAGAGTATGCAATGGAACTTTTTACAGAAAAAGTACCCGCAGGTGTAGATGATGCAGCCTATGTAAAAGCAGCATTTTTAAATGATATTTTAGAAGGTAAAGCAACATGTACAACGATTGATAAAACAAAAGCATGTGAAATATTAGGTTCAATGCTTGGTGGGTTTAATGTTCAACCACTTGTCAATGCATTGAATGATTCAGATGTAGCAGCAGTAGCTGCTGCACAACTTAAAAATACAATCCTAATGTATGATGCGTTTAATGATGTAAAAGCAATGATGGATGCAGGTAATGCAACAGCAAAAGAGGTCGTAGAGTCTTGGGCAAATGCTGAGTGGTTCTACAATAAACCAGAGATGGCTAAAGAGATTACCGTAACTGTTTATAAAATCCCAGGTGAGACTAATACAGATGATTTATCTCCAGCGTCAGAAGCGTTTACAAGAGCAGATATTCCTCTTCATGCAAACTCTTTCCTTGTTAACAGAATGGACAATCCTCTTGATACAATGAAAGAACTTAAAGCAAAAGGACACCCTTTAGCATATGTTGGTGATGTTGTAGGTACAGGTTCATCAAGAAAATCGGGAATTAACTCAGTTCAGTGGCACATGGGTCAAGATATTCCAGGAATCCCAGGAAAAAGAACAGGTGGTATTGTTATTGGTGATATTATTGCTCCAATTTTCTTTAACACAGCAGAAGATTCAGGATGTATCCCTATTGAAGCACCAGTTGGTGAGCTAGAGACAGGTGATGTTATTACTGTTAAACCTTTTGATGGTGTAATTGAGAAAAACGGTTCAGTGGTTTCTAAATTTGAAATCTCTCCAAACACACTTCCTGACGAAATGAGAGCTGGTGGTCGTATTCCACTTATTATTGGTAAAGGTCTTACTGCTAAAGCTAGAGAAGCTCTTGGTATGGATGCTGGAGATATTTTCATGGTTCCAACTATGCCAGCAGATAACGGTAAAGGATTTACACTTGCTCAAAAAATGGTAGGTAAAGCATGTGGTATTGATGGTGTTAAACCAAACGTTTACTGTGAGCCAGTTGCAATGACTGTTGGTTCTCAAGACACAACTGGACCAATGACAAGAGATGAAATTAAAGAACTAGCTGCGTTAAGCTTTGGTGCAGACTTTGTTCTTCAGTCGTTCTGTCACACAGCTGCTTACCCAAAACCAGCGGATATTAACCTACAGCACACACTTCCAAAATTTTGGACGGAACGAAAAGGTTTCATTTTAAGACCAGGTGATGGTGTAATTCACTCATGGTTAAATAGAATGTGTCTTCCTGATACTGTTGGTACAGGAGGAGATTCACATACACGTTTCCCAATTGGTATCTCGTTCCCAGCTGGTTCTGGTCTTGTTGCGTTTGCAGGTGTAACAGGTATGATGCCTCTTACTATGCCAGAGTCTGTTCTTGTAAGATTTTCAGGTGAGATGCAACCAGGAATCACTCTTAGAGATATGGTAAATGCCATTCCTCATCAAGCGATTAAAGATGGTCTTTTAACTGTGGCTAAAGCTGGTAAGAAAAATATCTTCTCTGGACGTGTACTAGAAATCGAAGGTCTTGAGCAACTTAAGTGTGAGCAAGCGTTTGAACTTTCTGATGCATCTGCTGAGCGTTCAGCTGCTGCTTGTACGGTGAAGCTTGATAAAGAGCCTATCATTGAGTACTTAGAATCAAATATTGTTCTTATCGAAGAGCTTATTGCTCAAGGTTACCAAGATGCAGCTACACTTCAAAGACGTGCTGACAAAATGAAAGCATGGATTGCAAACCCAGAATTACTTGAAGCAGATAAAGATGCTGAGTATGCTGCAGTAATTGAGATTGATATGAACAAAATTACAGAGCCAATTCTTGCTTGTCCTAATGATCCAGATGATGTTAAAACATTAACTGAAATCCATGCGGCTGGTATGAGAGTAGATATTGATGAAGTATTCGTTGGTTCTTGTATGACAAACATTGGTCTTTTCAGAGCTCACGCTGAGATTCTTAGAGGTGAAGGTGCAGTTGCTAACAAACTATGGATTTGTCCTCCAACTAAAATGGATGAGAAAACTCTTCAAGAAGAGGGGTACTACTCTGTATTTGGTATGGCTGGAGCAAGAACAGAGATTCCTGGTTGTTCTTTATGTATGGGTAACCAAGCTTCTGTTGCACAGAATGCATGGGTATTCTCAACAAGTACTAGAAACTTCGATAACAGACTAGGTAAAGGTTCTCAAGTTTACCTTGGTTCTGCTGAGCTTGCTGCTGTAGTTGCACTTAAAGGTAAGTTACCAACTGCTGCTGAGTATGCAGAGATAGTTGCAGATAAAATCAAACCTGAAATGACAGATGAAATTTATAAATATTTAAACTTCAACAAAGTCTCTAAAGATGAACTTGAAGCAATGGTAGGATAGTCCTCTCGGACTGTTCTTTTAAACAAGACTTTTTAGTCTTGTTTAACTTAAAGTTTTAATTTATTCTCTATACTAATCTCTCTTAACACTCTATTCTTTAATTTCCTTTTAAACTATTCTTAATCTCTAAAATATAACTCTACATTTGTGCTAATAAAATTCTATATTTAATCTATATTATTAAAGAAACTTGACACAAAGTGACTAAAGTTGTATAATAATCCATAATTAAATTATTTAGGAGTTATTTATGAATATATTAGAAAAATTAACCAACCAAATGCAAGGTACTATCGAATCAGGTGTCTCTTTAGCGTTGCATAATAAAAATCAAGAAGTTGATCCTATACATCTTATTTGGGCATTGCTGACTAATAGTGGTTCTATATTACATCAAGCACTAAATAAAATGAATGCTGATAAAGCTGCCATAGAATTAGAAGCAAAGAGTTTAGCAAACAAACTACCTGCTGTCTCTTCTGTAACTAAAGAGAATATCAAACTCTCACAAAACCTAGTACGCTCTTTAGAAAATGCTGAAGGTGTTATGACAGCTAATGGCGACCAATACTTAGCAGTTGATGCATGGCTTATCGCTAATATAACTCAGAGTTTTATTGTTGATACCCTTGGTAAATATGTAGATATAAATGAGTATAAAAAAACTTTAGAGAGTATAAGAGCAGGGAAACAGATAGAGTCACAAAGTGGTGATGAAACACTTGAAGCATTAGAGAACTATGGAGTAGATTTAAATCAAAAAGCTTTAGATGGTGAACTTGATCCTGTTATTGGTAGAGATGAAGAAGTACAGAGAATGATGCAGATACTTATTCGTAAAACAAAAAATAACCCTATACTTATAGGTGAACCTGGAACTGGTAAAACAGCTATTGTAGAGGGGTTAGCACAACGTATTGTAAACAAAGAAGTACCTTTAAGTCTTCAAAAGATGAGAGTAATCTCTTTAGATATGAGTAGACTTATTGCAGGAGCAAAATATAGAGGTGAGTTTGAAGATAGACTTAAAGCTGTTATAGATGAAGTCAAAGAGTCTGCCAATATCATACTTTTTATAGATGAGATTCATACTATTGTAGGTGCAGGAGCTGGAGAGGGTGGTATGGATGCTGCCAATATCTTGAAACCTGCACTTGCACGTGGGGAGCTTCATACAATAGGGGCTACTACACTTAAAGAGTATAGAAAGTATTTTGAAAAGGATACAGCATTACAGCGTCGTTTTCAGCCTGTAAAAGTAGATGAACCAAGTATCAATGAAGCGTTACAAATACTTAGAGGTATTAAAAATAAACTAGAAACACACCATAATGTGATTATCACAGATAGTGCTTTAGTAGCAGCAGCTAAGCTATCAGATAGATATATTTCAGATAGATTCTTACCAGACAAAGCCATAGATCTTATCGATGAAGCAGCAGCAGAGCTTAAGATGCAAATAGAGTCAGAGCCTACAGATTTGTCTAAAGCAAAACGTGAAATAAGTACACTTCAAGTAGAAAAAGAGGCTCTTAAAATGGAGGAGAGTGAGAAAAATAGTACTCGTCTTGTGGAGATAGGCAAAGAGATAGCTGATTTAGAGGAGAGACGTATGTCACTCCAAGGACAGTTTGATAGTGAAAAAGAGGTCTTTAACCAAATTGCAGAGGTAAAGACAGCTATAGATTCACTTAAAACTCAAGCTGAGCATGTTAAACGTGAGGGTGACTTCAACAAAGCCGCTGAGATAGAGTATGGTAAAATTCCTGAAGAAGAGAGTAAACTACTCAGCTTAGAGAAGAACTGGAGTACCATGATGTCAGAGGGTACGTTACTTAAAAACTCTGTAGATGAAGAGATGATAGCTGGTATCGTTAGCCGTTGGACTGGTATAAGTGTTAGCAAAATGATGCAGGGTGAAAAAGAGAAAATTCTTGCTATTGAGAGTATTTTAAAAGAAGAGGTAGTTGGTCAAGCAGAAGCACTTAAAGCAGTAGCTCGTGCTATTAAGCGTAATAAGGCGGGACTTAGTGACTTAAACAGGCCTATTGGTTCATTTATGTTCTTAGGTCCTACAGGAGTCGGTAAAACACAAGTAGCAAAAACACTTGCTAAGTTCTTGTTTGATTCTGAAAAAGCGTTGATTCGTATAGATATGAGTGAATACATGGAGAAACATGCAGCGTCACGTCTTGTGGGAGCTCCTCCAGGGTATGTTGGGTATGAAGAGGGTGGACAACTTACTGAAGCAGTAAGAAGAAATCCCTACTCAGTAGTACTTTTTGATGAGATAGAAAAAGCACACCCTGATGTATTTAATACACTTTTACAAGTCTTAGATGATGGACGATTGACAGATAATAAAGGTGTAACAGTAGATTTTAAAAATACTATTATAATCATGACTTCGAATATCGCTTCAGATAAGATTATGACTATTACAGATAAAGAGAAGCGAAGAGAGGCGGTGAATGAAGAGTTGAAACGAAACTTTAAACCAGAGTTTCTAAACAGACTTGATGATCAAGTTATCTTTAACCCTTTAGATTTGGAAGCTATTACAAGTATTGTAGATATATTGTTTAAAGGTATTCAAGCAAAACTAGCAGAACGTGATATTACTATAGGGTTAACACCTAGTGCAAAAGCCTACATAGCAGAAGCTGGGTTTGACCCTGTTTATGGTGCAAGACCACTTAAAAGAGCCTTGTATGAAGTAGTAGAAGATAGACTTGCAGAACTTATATTGGAAGATAAAGTGATAGAGGGTTCTAATGTGATGTTTGATGTAGTAGATGGTGAGATAGTAGTAAATATTAAAAATTAAAGCTCACTAGCACTTTTTATGATGTCTATACCAAATTTATCTCTTAGCTTCTGCATAGAAGCTGTGAGTTTTGATCTTTTTTTGTCCTCCTCGTAGTGTAACAAATCCATAGTAATGGTTTTGCTCTCTTCAAAGTTAGAAAGAGTGATATTGACTTGAACAAGTGCATGAGAGGGGTGGCTATCGATGTTGTAAAACATTTTTACCACCTCCTCTTTAAACTGCTGTTCACTAAAAAGTCTGTTGGTATTGATATACATTTTTTCTGTAGAACCATACTGATATTTGATTTTTAAGGCATATGTTAAAGGGTTATGTTGTCCTTTATATGCTAAAAAAGAGAGATGCCTACAGAGTATAATAAGCCTTCGTTTTATTTCATCTCTACTATACTCTGGGTCAAATGTTCTTCCTAAACCCATAGACTTCTTCGATGCTCTTAGTGATATCTGTTCATTGTCTGTACCACAAATACGCTGGTAGAGTTGTATCCCAAATTTACCCCATGTATAAAAGAGTGCTTTCTGTTTTTGTATATCACCTAGTGTAGTTATACCTCTTTTTGTCAATCTCTCCTGATACCCCTTACCAATACCTGGAAAATCTGCGATGGGTATCGTCTTTATAAAGTGCTTAATTTCATGTGGGTGTATGCATTTTACACCATTTGGTTTGGCGGCATTGGTACATAGTTTTGCTATCCATTTAGTTTTAGCAATACCTATAGAGATGGGTAAACCAAGCTCCTGAAGTATCTGCTCTTTAAGTTGTGTAGCAAAATTTACGATATCTTCATCTTTTACCCAACCTGTGACATCAGCAAAGAATTCATCTATACTAAACTGCTCAATAGAGGGTGTTGCTTTTTCAAGGAGTATTTTGAGTTTATGTGAAAGTTCATGGTAGAGTGGGTAGTTTGGAGGAAGTACTGTAAGCTGAGGACAGTAGCGTAAGGCTTCTGCAACAGGCATGGCAGTTTTTACACCAAAAGCTCGTGCTTCATAAGAGGACGTAGTGATGATACCTCGTATCTTACCATCTGGGTCAACAAAGTACTCCTTGAAAGTTTTGTTACCATTACTACTAAGTATGGAGCTAGTAAAAGCTCCCTCTATAGTACTAAGATGCCGTGTCTCTTTTTTTCTATCAAAAATACTTAGGTTACTTCTTCCCCCTACTGCTATGGGAATATTATTTAAATGAGGATGGTCTATTCTATGTGCTGCTGCAAAAAAGCAGTCTAAGTCTAAGTGTAAAATCATAAGGAAGTATAGCTAAGTAGTGCAATAGTGTTTAAAAGTATGTCAAATTGACATACTTTAACACCTAATCCATACTATGGATAAAGTTATCATAAAGTGATTCGAGTTTATCGTCTTTCTCTTTAACGCACTCTTGTTTTGACTCAGGAAGAGCATTTTCAAGTACTTCAATACGTTTAAGAAGGTACTCAAAAATCTCTTTATTGACATCTGGAATTTTATTGTGGCTTAGAGGAGTTTTATCATATCCACGTTTGAGTACACGAGCAGGTATGCCTATGGCAGTTGAGTCTGATGGAACATCTTTAACAACAACAGAGTTTGCACCTACTTTTGAGTTTTTACCTATTATGATATTGCCTAAAACTTTAGCCCCTGCTCCTATGACTACATTGTCTTCAAGTGTAGGGTGACGTTTTCCTTTGTCTGTACTTACTCCACCTAATGTAACTTGCTGATAGATAATAACATCGTTACCTATAATAGCAGTCTCACCTATGACTACACCTACACCATGGTCAATAAATACTCTACGTCCAAATGTGGCAGCGGGGTGTATGTCTATCGTTGTTAAAAATAATCCTATAGCAGAGATGAAACGAGGTAAAAAGCGTAAGCCTTTATTATAGAACCAATGAGCAATACGATGAAAAAAGAGTGCCCATAACCCTGGGTAGTTAAAAAATAGTTCAAAAGTAGAGTGTAGGGCAGGGTCATTTTTTTTAACATTATAAAAGTCTTCTTTAATGAGTCTAAACGGGTTCACGATGGTCTTTTCCTTATGGGTTTTCATTTTGGGCTTGAATAGTCTTAAGATAGCTATTTTCACTTAAATATAGATAAAGTTTTCCTAAAAGTTCTCTTTTTTCTTCTATATTTATCTGCTTTGACTCTTCTATTTGCTTTTTCATTGCTTTATCTATGAGATTTGTATCATAGTCTAAGTCATCTAAAATATCCATGAGACTTTGTGCTTCAATGAGTTTTTCTATGGAGTAAGAGCCATCTTTATTAAACTCTACAAGACACTCTGTAGGGTGTGTAAAGAGATTATGTTTCATCCCTAATACTTCTTGGTATGCACCTGTAAGAAAGAAGCCTAAGAAGTACTCTTCCTTACTTACGTCTATGTCATGTAGGTAGAGGGGAAACTCACGGTTAAAGCCTATCTCTCCATCGCTGTCACAGGTAATATCCCAAATACTTGCAGGATTAGTAGGTTTAAGGTCAAGGTGGTCAAGTGGTACGATAGGAAAGCTTTGTGCTAACCCCCAAAAGTCAGGCAGTGACTGAAAAGCTGAAAAATTTACTAAATACTTCTCTTGAATACGGTCTTGAAGTGTTTTGAGTTCATTTGCATCTTCATCTTTAAGTAAAATAATGGATTTTTTAATAATAAGATTTACCAATATCTCTGTATTAGAACGGTCTTCAAGGTCTATGTATCCTAAATCAAATAGTGTAAGGAGACTCTCCATGTGGTCAAGGGCATCATGTAGGTACTCTCTAGCGTGTTCTCGTGTAAGGGAGTTAAAAAGGTCATAAAGCTCTTGTACTAAAGGAGGGTTTACCTCTTTAAGTCTTAACCCCTTTTCATGGTACTCTTGAGAAAAAAGTTCAAGAACAGGGGCAACAAGTACAGAGTGTGATGCTGCGATATATCGTCCTGATTCGGTAAAAATATCTGGTTCTTCTACACCTTTTCGTTTTGCAATATCTTGCATAAGATAGATAACATCATTGGCAAACTCTTTAAGTGAGTAATTACGGTCTTGCTTGTGGCTGTGTTGGCTGTACTCTACTGCTAAGCCTCCACCTATATTGATAGCCCCTAAGGTATCTGCACCACGTTTTTTAAGTTCTGCATAAATATTACCCGCTTCTCTAAGAGCTTTTTTAAGTGGAGCAATGTTTCCCATCTGTGAGCCAATATGAAAATGAATCATCCAAAAGTAGTCTAAAAGTTTGTGTTTCTTTAAAAGCTCATAAGCTTCAAGTAACTCTGTAGAAGAGAGACCAAACTTAGAGCTGTACCCACCACTTTTTGCCCAGATGCCTATGCCTGAACTGTGCAGACGAATACGTACACCTATTTTAGGACTGATAGCCTTTTGTGAGTGTTTATTAAACTCTGCATAGACTTGTATGATAGTCTCAAGCTCTCCAAGACCTTCGATGGTAACAGTGATGTTATGTCCCATTTTCGTAGCGATAAAACATAGAGCAATCATCTCTTTATCTTTAAATCCGTTGACGGTAATAGGTGCACCTAAAGGGGTTTTGCTCATAGCAATAATAAGTTCTGCTTTACTTCCTGCTTCTAAGCCATAATTATAGTTTTTAGAGACATCTATCAGTGCATGAACAAAGTTTGGAAACTGGTTGACTTTAAGTGGAAAGACAGCTTGAAAGTTACCTTGATAGTTAAACTCTTTTTTAGCTTCATCAAAGGTATTGAAGAGTGTAGAGATTTGTTTTCTTATGAGATGAGGGAAACGAAGTAAAAGAGGACCTTTGTACCCTTTTTCTCGTATATCTTGTGTGATTTGAAGCAATGAAGGTTGCGTTGCATAATTGATATTAATCGTATCATTTTTTATAATGAAATTTTCATCACCCCAGATATTTAACCCAAAATTTTTCATACGTTTTACACCTTTAGAGAAATTATGTGGATTATATCAAAAGTTAATCTAATTTTACCTATAATCTATCTATGAATAAATCGTTTATAGTTTATAAAAAAAATCAGCATAATATTACTCTTTGTTCTCAAGGTGAGTGGACACTTCAGACTATACATGATATTAGAGAAGAGTTGTCTCAAATCATTTATGAGCAAGATATACTTTGGGATGTATCAGATATTAGTGAATTTGATAGTTCAGGAGTACTACTTTTTATAGAGTACCTAGAGATATTTCGTGAAAAGACAGAGGTAAAAGTTATCGGTTACTCACATAACCAACTAGAGATGTTTAAACTACTTACAAAAGAGGATAGTTATACCTATGAAGTACCTAAAAAGCGTTTTTTAGAGAAGCTTGGTAAAGATGTTGTAGATACCTTCATGCAGATGCAAGAGTACATATCTTTTTTAGGGCAACTATTTTATGTCTTTTTTATTACCCTTATCAAAACTAAAAATATTAGAATCAAAGAGATGGTATATCATATTCATCAATCAGGCTTTAATGCACTAATTATTATAGGCTTAACCTCTTTTCTTGTAGGTATGGTTATCGCCTATCAAGGGTCTGTTCAATTAGCAAAGTTTGGTGCAGATATTTTTATAGTAGATACGGTTGCTATCTCTATAACTAGAGAGTTAGGACCTATGATTACAGCTATTGTTATAGCAGGACGAAGTGGCTCTGCTTACACTGCAGAGATAGGTGCTATGAAAATCACTGAAGAGATAGCAGCCATGCGTACCATGGGCTTTGATCCTTTTAGTTTTCTTGTACTTCCTCGTGTTATTGCATTAATGATTTCTCTCCCTTTACTTATTTTCTTTTCAGATATTATGGGTATTTTAGGTGGGATGGTTGCTTCAAGTATGCAACTTGGTATTTCAATGGCACAGTTTATAGACCGCCTTTATGAAGTATTAGAGGTAAAACACTATATTCTTGGTATGATAAAAGGACCTGTTTTTGCTTTTATTATTGCATCGGTAGGTTGTTACCATGGTCTTCAAGTTTCTCACAACACAGAAAGCATAGGAAAAAACACAACTAAAAGTGTAGTAAATTCTATTTTTATGGTTATCGCTTTTGATGCACTTTTTTCAGTGATTTATACAAAGCTTGGGCTATGAATAGACTAATTAACGTAAAAGATATTGTGACAAAGTTTGGTACAAGAACCATTCATGATGGAGTAAATTTACATATTAATAAAAATGAAATTTTTGCTATATTAGGGGAGAGTGGTTCGGGTAAATCAGTTCTTATGAAAGAGATGATAATGCTTATCGAGCCTTATGCAGGAGAGATAGATATTTTAAACTATAAGCTTAATGGCATAAGCTTTAAAGATGCACAAGCGTTACGTAGAGATTGGGGTATACTTTTTCAGTTTGGAGCGCTGTACTCTTCTTTGACTATTGCTGAAAATATAGAAGTCCAGCTTAAAGAGTACACAAACGTCTCTAAAAGTATGAGAAAAAAGCTTGTAGAGTCTAAGATACACCTTGTAGGACTTGATCCACATGTAGGAGCGTTGTACCCTTCTGAACTAAGTGGTGGTATGGTTAAGAGAGCCGCACTTGCAAGGGCATTGTCTCTGGAGCCTAAGTTACTTTTTTTAGATGAACCTACATCAGGGTTAGACCCTATAGGTGCAAGAAATTTTGATAAGCTTATTGTAGAGTTACGTGATTTACTAGGTATTACAGTTGTGATGATAACTCATGACTTAGATAGTATTTTTAGTATCGTAGATAGAATGGCAGTTTTGGCAGATAAGAAGGTGGTTGCTGAAGGTACATTAGAAAATGTGCTACAATCACAACACCCTTTTGTAGAAGAGTTTTTTAAAAATGACTACACAAAAGAGCGTTATAAAGATAAGGTAGAAAATGTATAGTAAAGTAAATTACACTATTGTAGGATTATTTGTATTGCTATTTGGTATAGGTATGGTTTCGTTTAGTTTTTGGCTTGCTAAATACTCTTTAAAAGAGGACTACCATACATACAGACTCTACATGAAAGAGTCTGTCTCTGGTTTAGTTAAAGACTCAAATGTAAAACTTCATGGTGTCGATGTAGGTAGAGTAGTCATGATAAAAATAGACCCTAAAAATATTGAACAAGTTGAGATAACTGTAGAGATAAAAGCCTCTATCCCCATAAAAGAAGATATGTATGCAACCACACAGATGATGGGTGTTACAGGTTTACTCTCTATAGAAATAACAGGGGGAAGTAATAGTGCTAAAAGTTTATTGGCAACAGAGAATTTTATGCCTGTTATTCAAACAAAGCCCTCTCTTTTAACTACATTAAGTAACTCGTTTGAAACAGTAAGTAAAAAAGTAGATAAACTTTTAGAACAAGGACAAAGTTTACTTTCAGATAAAAATATAGAAACCTTTAGCAAAATTTTAACTAATGTAGAGAAAGTAACAGCTAAAGGCGAAGCGTTAGAAGATGCACTGTTACTCTCTATGAAAGAGTTTAGAAGCTCCACAAAAGAGATAAAGAGTAAATTTAAAGAGGCAACAACAGACTTTAGACAGATGCAAAAAGATTTTGCTCAAATCAAAGAGGTAACAGTTCCTACTATAGAGAAAATGATGCAAACTAGTAAAAGTATCAATCGTATGACACTTACATTTGAAAAAACTTTAAAAAGAGGGGATTACAATTTCAAAAAGATTTTTGAACCTTCTATTGTAGATATAGGTATTTTAACCCAACAGATAAATGATTTAAGTAGAGAACTAGAGCAGAGTCCTAGTGATATATTATTTAAATCAAGAAAACACAGAAGAGGACCAGGAGAATGAAAAAAACAGTAGTCATGGCAGTCGCTATAGCAGTATTTATCTTAGGGTGTAGTAGTAAAGAGGTGGCACTTAAAACATATATGTTAAATGTACCTCCCGTCTCTAAAGTTACCGCTACTAGATATGGAGCGAAAACAATAAAAGTCTCATTTCCTCAAACACTAAAAGAGAAAATAAGTACAAAAATGTACTACTCCTACAGCCTTAATGAACAAGGTGTTTACTTAAACTCACAGTGGTCAAATAACTTAGCCAAACTTCTTCAAGGTACGTTTATAAGTACCTTAACGCAAAGTAAAGTGTTTCGTACAGTTTTACCTTACGCATCAACAGCAACAGAAGACTACAGGTTAGAGAGTACTATATTTGACTTCTCTCACCATGTTAGAGGAACAGACTCCTATGCCATAGTCTCCATTCAGTTCTCACTCATTAACACAGATACAGGAAGACTCATAAAGAGCAAAAGATTTAGCTACAAAGAGCTAACTACAACAACCGATGCCAAAGGCTACGTAGAAGCCTCCACAAAAGCATTAGCAAGACTTAACAAAGCGTTAGTTGTATGGGTGAGTAGGTAGGTAAGGTTTGTCTTTTTAACATTTATTATTTTAGTAATGTAGATTTTATACTATTGATAGTGTGTCCACATTCTATAAATTTTAATTAGTTTTTCTTCTTCAAATATTTCGTAAATTAATTTATGTTGTTTATTTATTCTTCTTGAAATTTTACCTTTGAGAACTCCTGATAAATATTCAAATTTTGGTGGATATAGTAAAGGTTCTTTTTCAATTAAATCTAAAAGCTCATTAACCTTATTTTTTAATCCACTTGAAGATATATTTTTAGCATCTTTTTTTGCTTGTGGAGAAAATATTAATTTATACATTTATATTACCAATCAAGTTCATCTCTTGATACATAATTTTTTACTGGTTCATCTGAAGCTTGTATGATACTTTGTTCCATACCTTGAATACTTTTAATGTATTCATCGTCACTTAGATATGTTGTTTTCTCTAAAATTTCAATTTCTTTTTGATTAAAATGGTTAAGTAGCCATAAAAATTTATCACTAACACTATCTTCAATTTTTAAAGTAACTGTTTGCATTGAAACTCCTTTTTTTGCATATTAATATATTATATCATAAATAATTTTTTGAATGTGATAGCGTTTGAATAATGCTTGAAGATAGCCAAGTAGGTTCGATTTCATCGAACGTCAAAAGCAAATAGATTCTAATAACACATTCGATAAAATCGAACCTACACGATTGTTTTGTTGTATCAATTATGAAGTTTTGATATAGGCATTCCTAAGTAGAACTTGGAATGAGAAACTTGCTTGTATTTGAGTTAAAATATCTTTACAATATATAAACTATACTTTTATTGGATTATCTATTGCATGAAGCATCTCTGACTTAGTTGGTAAATCAATGAATTTTATAATTTTTATCATATTATAATCTGATGATAGTATTGTTTCTGCATGTTCTCTTGAAGTTGCCATTATAACTTCTTCATTTTCTGTTCACTCTTTATCTTCAAAGTTTATTTTAAATGCTTTTTGTTCCATTTATTTTTCCTTATTAAAATTTAATTATTTATTCAACCCAATTCTATCGTAAGTACCTTTATCCAGTTTATTATAAAGAACACTAAATAACCTTAAACTATAAAAAGGTAACAAACTTATTACCTTCTCCTCCTCCTATACCCATCTCTAGGTGCGGGGGAGGTTCTTCCTGTTCCTCTTTTGTTTTGTCCGTGGCATTTGTCGCAGATGGAGAACTTGTATGAGAAGTCGAGTACTTTTCCACATCTTCTACATTTTTTTGTGAAGTGTCCTTGTCTTAGTGAGTTTTCTATGAAGCTGTTGAGTCTTACTCTGGTTTCTATGGCTTTTTTTGTGTCTTGAAAAAGCTCTGGGAACTTAAATGAAAGCCACAGATAAAGGGAGATTTCTCTTACTCTGTCTTCTGCGTTTAGTAGCATGTCGTTTGTTTGTGCAAAAGCTGGAAGATCACGAGGAGGGATGTAGAGTACTGTTCCTCCTGCTTCTATCTGTTTGATGTAACGATGAAACACCGACTCGATGTAAGGTGAAGAGATACTAGCAGGTGCACAGGAGAGGTAGAACCTTGTTTTTAAGTCTAAGGTGTATTGGCTTACTATGGTTGCTATCTCAAGCATGGAGTCTATGTTTGCTGCTGAAAATGGTCCTTCAAACTCCATGTTGTCTGCAAAGAATGCTAAGATTTCTAGTATGTTATCGGTTTCGAGTATCTCTCCTATAAGCATGACATGTTCTAAACTTGCCATAACAGAAACTGGAAGTCTTAAGTCTGGAAGAGGGGTGTGAAAGGCAGCGTTTATGGTAGCTAGTGCATTGTCGTCTAATGCACCGACGTATCCTTTCTCTTCAAGTCCGTAACGTCCAGCACGTCCAGAGATTTGTGATACTTCTGTAGGTAGTAGCTCACGTCTGCGTAAGCCATCAAATTTGTTGTCTTTAGAAAAGAGTAGCGTCTTGATGGGGAGGTTTAGTCCCATGGCTATGGCATCGGTTGAGACGAGTATCTGGCTCTCTCCCTCTCTAAAACGTCTCGCCTCTTCACGTCTGACCTCAGGAGAGAGGTTACCATACACAACAGAGACTGAGTAACGCTCTGAGAGTTGCTGTTTGAGTGAGAGTACGTCACGTCTTGAAAAGGCAACTACCGCTGTTTGTGGTTCTATGTTTTTCATAGATGTCGGTCTGCTCATCATAACTAACTCATTTTTACGTTCAAAGTGTATCACTTCTAAGGGTTCATCTAAATACTCACATATCTCTTCAACGGCTTTTAGTGCGTTACTAGAACCTGTAAGTATCACCGTTTTAGCAGGTACCCCAATAAGTGCATTTGCCCAAGCCCAACCTCTGTCTCTGTCTGCTATCATCTGTATCTCATCTATGACACATACATCAACATCAACTGCACCGTTCATCATCTCTATGGTGGAGCTTATATGTGTAGACTCCTCGTCGATAATCTCCTCTTCCCCTGTGATAAGCGAAGCGTGTACACCCTCTTTTTTAAGGTTCTCATACCCTTCAAGTGCCAAGAGACGTAGAGGTGCAAGGTAGTACCCAGTAGTTGCACTCTTTAGTGCTTTTAGTGCTTCATAGGTTTTACCAGAGTTTGTTGGTCCTACATGAAAGATGATTTTACGTTTGAGTTCACGTGCAAGAGGGAAGAGGTTTTTAAAGTCACGAATGGTTTTAGCCAGTAGCTCTTCGCGTTTTTGTTTGGCTAGTAGGGGTTTAATATACTCACTAAAGTGAAAGAGTATGCGTCTTTTGCTCTTGTCTTTAAACTTTAGGGTATTGGCTGAGCGTATTTGAGGTTCAACAAAACGTACGATAAACTCATGGAGTTTTGACTCTTCTATCTCTATTTTGCTACACTCCTCTTTCATATCTTCTAAGACATCTTCTACTGCTACATTAAAGTGTGCTAAGAGGGCATCATTGACACGGTTAAGGTCTTCTTTAACAGGTGGCTCTTCTCTTCTCCATATTAGACTATAAAACAGAGGCTTTTCATAAGAGACAGAGGTGTTGTAAAGTAGGGTTGTACCAAAAAGATTATGATGCTTCTCTTTTTCTACAATAATATGATCAGTACTCTCAAAAAGGGTATATTTATCACTAATATTATTTAATATCTTTTCAATAATATCTAACTTAATAGGGGTATGAGAGAGTAGTGTCTCAGGTGCCATATTTCTTAGTGCTTTGTTGGCTTCTTCTTCGGTGAGGTAGGGGTGTGTAGAGGTGTTAAAGTGTGTTAAGAACGTTTCTAACTCTGTGAGCTTAACGGCGATACACTCCTCTTTAATGGCTTGAAGTTTAATGATAATCTCTTGTTCGTCAAGTTTCCAAAGTTCGTCCATATCTAGTGCGTGAGTGGTACACAACAGTAGCTTGTTAAAGTCTTGACTAGGAAGAGAAAAAGTAAAGCTGTGGTAGAACTCTATCTCACTACTTGCATTAAAGTGAATATCTAGTGCTGCTTCAAGAGCGTTAAGTCTGTTTTTCATACGTAAGTAGTAAAGTTTATTAAAAATCTTATCAGGAGTAATCTTAGAGTGTTTAGCATCTATGAAAGCATCTAAAATATGATTCTCCTCCTCTTGTGTATGCTCTTCATTTGAGAGGATACTAAGAATCTTGCCTACTTTGTCAGAACTTTTTAGGTTGGTAGTCGTGGTATGTACTGCTTTATAGCTCTGTGTAAGGTAAGAGACTATTAGCTCTCTTACTCTTGAACCCTCTTCACTCCATATCCGTCTGATGGCTCGTATCATCTCTTCACGTGAATGTGAGGGAAGAGAGACTTCAAGAAGCATGATAAGTTCAACAAGCTTTTCCTCATCGAGTGTAGCTACGCCTTCATCAAAGGGGAGTCCATTGAAGTAGTTGCGTATTTTATTGTTCATCTTAATAAGGTATTTTTTCTTTTTCTTTGCCATTTTTACTACTTTTTATTTGATAACTAAAAGGGGTAACATTCCAAAATAGTCTAATGTACCATACGCTTGTTCTACGTTGGCATTGGGCTTATATTTTACTATTAACGCTTTAATACTTGCCTCATCTAAGTCACCGATAAATTCACCTTCACCGTGGTTCTCTTTATAAAATTTTACTAAGAGATGTTTCTCTTTTTCCTCTTTATATAGCCATACTTTCATCAGTTATTTCCTTATGTTACTTTAGAAGATGATTTTAACTGAATTCTTATTAGATTTGAATTTCTTTGGTATAATTTTTATTATACTTTAGTACTAAGGACACCTCTCATGCAAACCCCTATAACATTAGATAAAGAAGATTATCTTATCGATACGCTAAGTTCACCATATATCGGTGATGATGCAGCAGTAGATGGGAATACACTTTACAGTATGGATGCTTTTTTTGAAGATGTACATTTTAAGCGTTCTTGGATGAGTATGGCACAAATAGGAAAAAAGGCTATGCTTGTCAATATCTCAGATGCCATAGCCATGAATGCAGAACCAAAGTTCGCATTAGTCACCGTCTCTCTACCTAAAGAGATAACACTTTTAGAGATAGATGAACTTACCCAAAGTTTGGAGCAAACAGCTAAAGCATACGGATGTGAGATCATAGGTGGTGACACCGTAGGAGGAGATAAACTTCATCTGTCTATTACGATAGTCTCTAAGAGTGAAACTCCTCTGTTAAGAAGAGGGTTAAAAGAGGGTGATTTACTAGCATATACAGGAGTGTTAGGTGAGAGTAAAAGAGACTTAGATGCTCTTTTTAGAGGAGAAAAAATCTCAAAAGGCTCACGTTTTTTTGAACCTACTTTAAGAGCAGAGTTTATCTCCAAATCAAGAGCATATTTACGTGTAGGTATGGACATCTCCGATGGACTCTATTGTGATACTAACAAGCTATTAGATATTAATAAATATGGATTTGATTCTTTATCAGATATTGACGATGCAGTGGGGCTTAGTGGGGAGGAGTACGAGATGTTGATAGGGTTTGATAAAACGCATCTAAAGCAGATAGAATCTGTGGCTAAAACCCTAAATATGCCGTTGACTATCTTTGCAAAAGTGGCAAAAAATAAGAAGCGTTTTTCTTGTAAAAGTCACCACTTTGCTTAAATAAATATTAATTTTAAGTTAACTTTAATTTACATTGATTTATCATTGTAGGGTAATCTATTTTATTTATCAAAATTAAAAGCTAAACTTATCGTGAGGTAAGGACAGAAAGCCAAGGGTCTAACTTTTAGACAGCCTAGCTACAGACTCTGATACCAATACTTTTCTTTTTTTAAATCAAAGATTAAAAATGTAAGTATTTGTATTTGGAGTTATTTCTCTTCACTACAACATCCTTTACATTACCAAAATAAAAGGAGACTTTATGAAAAAAGTCATACGTATGAGTGTAATATCCCTAACTACAGGTTTATTATTGACGGCTTGTGGAGGAGGAGGTAGTTCTTCTAGTACTCCTCCTGTAGAAATAGTAGATGATCAAAATACCACGGAAGAGGTTGATGACCAAAACACTACATATGAAGTTGATGATCAAAACACCACGGAAGAGGTTGAGGATCAAAATACAACAGATGAAGTTGAAGATCAAAACACAACAGATGAAGAAACTGATCAAAACAACACTAGTTATATCCCTACAGATGTATCAGATAATATAGCACGAAGTTTTTTAGAAAAAAGTACTTTTGGCCCAGATGCTCAATCTGTAAGTCATATTCAAGATATAGGTATAGAAGCTTGGGTTAATGAACAACTTAACGCTCCTTCTGCTTATGATAGCAATACTGATGCACATAAAACATATCTTGAGAGAGCTATTTATATTTATAGATATCTTAAAGATGATCAGAATGCTACATCAAGAGATGCCTATGTTGCTGCACATATAGATGATAATAATAGTGTAAATATAGCTAGTGGTGATTGGAAGCTTAGACATGCATTTTCCTCTACTTGGTTTGAAAATGCTTTAGATGCAGAAGATCAATTACGACAACGAATGGCATATGCTTTAAGTCAGATATTGATTATTTCTAGTTCAGTAGATACATTTAAACGCCGTGGAGAAGCTTATTCGGCTTTTTATGATATCTTAGCTAAAGATGCGTTAGGAAACTATAGAGATTTACTTTTTAATGTGACTAAGTCTCCTGCAATGGGTCTCTACTTAACATCAAGAGGAAATCAAAAAGCGAACCCTGAGACAGGGAGACACCCAGATGAAAACTATGCACGTGAAGTTATGCAACTTTTTTCTATAGGTTTAGAACAACTCAACCTTGATGGAACACCTATCCTTAATAGTGATGGAAATCCAATTCCTACCTATAATATAACAGATATTGAAGAGATGGCTCGTATTTTTACAGGTTGGGATGCAACTGCGTCACAAATTACATGGGGAACTCGTCCTAATCAACGATATACATTTGGTAAATCAGATACATGGACTGCTTCATTCACTGTACCAATGAAATTTACAGCAGAATACCATGATTTTGGAAGTAAAACTGTTTTAGGTTATAGTATTGAAGGAGTAGGAGGAGATGCAGAACTTCGTTCTATTATTGACGTTTTAGTAGATTATCCAAGTACAGCACCGTTTATCTCTAAACAGCTTATTCAAAGACTTGTAACTTCAAATCCAACTCCTGCATATGTAGAGCGTGTTGCTAGTGTCTTTAGAGACAATGGTTCAGGTGTATCTGGTGATATGAAAGCAGTCTTAAAAGCTATTTTACTTGATGAAGAAGTTTTTAGAGAGCATGCAGATAGTGAATATTTTGGAAAAGCTAAAGAACCTATGATGGCATATATTCAAATGTTGAGAGCTTTTAATGTCGAAAATTCACCACCGTGGAAAGAAAGTTACATTACTCAAGGGGTAAATCTAGATGGTTTATATGTATTTCCATTTGAAAATGTAAGTAAAACATTTGGACAAGGACCACTGATGGCTCCTAGTGTGTTTAACTTTTATCAATCTGATTTTATAGCTAATGATGATGAATTTTTTAATAATGGCATTGTAACTCCAGAGTTACAGATTCAAACTGCACAGATAATGATTAATTATAGTAATAAAATAAGAACAGCAACATATATACATGAAAAACTTAAACTTGAAATTAATACTAGACCAATACACTATCAAGATAGATATATTATTGATTTTGAAGAAGAAGTTGCTCTTGTTCAATCGCTTCTTGCTCATGATTCAAATGGAGATATTGATTGGGATAGCTTGAGTGAAGATGAAGGTAAAGAAGCGATTAATGCTTTAGTTGATAGTCTAAATAATAAATTAGTATTTGGTAATATGAATGAAGAAGAGGTTAGATATTTGAAAGAGTATCTTTTTAACGCAGATTATGGAAGAAATTATAGTTCAATGTTAAAAATAATACGTATTGCAGTAAATGCTGTAGCAACATCTAAATCATATATGATTCAAAGATAAGGAGATAATATTATGAATGAAAGAAGAGATTTTTTAAAATTTATGGGTAAAACTACAGCTGTTGCTGCACTTAGTCCACTAGTGATGGCTGAAGAATTACATAGTGCAGAATTTACAGACTATAAAGCGATTGTATATGTATTATTACAAGGTGGTAATGATGCTTTTAATATGGTAATACCAACAGCTTTCACTGCTGATCCAAATGATGCTGAGGCTGTTGCAGCTGAAGCCATATCTGATGGTAATGGATATTATAATTATGAAAAAGTTAGAAGAACTTTAGCCATAAAAAATGTAGATTTGTCTTCAGAACTTATAACAGATACAGAAGGAAATTTAGATACCACGACAACTAATCCTTATAGCGGTGCAACTATTGATGAAAAATATTTATCAGGTTCATATCATATAAATAAACTTGATGAAGATGGAGTTCCTACAAATGAACCAATGGGGATAGGTATCAATGCAGTAATGCCAGAAATAGCACACCTCATGAATACCAATAAACTCGCAGTTATTGGTAATGTAAGTGCATTAGTAGAACCAACAACAAAACAGCAGATAGAAGAGAGTTCAGTACGCCTACCTGTCCATCTATTTGCACATAACCATCAGCAACGTGTTCATGCAACTGGTATAGCAGACAATAACAAAACCAGTGGTTGGGCAGGTAGACTTTTTAAAGAGTTTGGTCCTATTAATGGATTAAATCCAATAGGAAATAATACTTCTTTTTCTGGGTATGCACATGTATTAACAGGAAACAGTACTTCAGCATTAAGTCTCTCTCTTCATCCTAGAGGATATAATACAAGAGATAGGGTAATAGATTTACATTCAGATCTTGCAGATACTTCTAGTTCTAATCCATTTGAAAGATTATATGGTACATTTATTCAGCGTGCATATGGTCTCTCTGCAACATTAGGAGATGTATTTAGTAATTCACGAAGTTATAACACTTCTGATTCTTATGGAGGTTCTCTTTTTTCTGTTCCAACAGGAGGTAGTGGAGATGTAGGCTTTGATTATTCTGAATCTCTTATAGGTAAGTTTGAAGCTGTAGCAAAAGTTATTGATTATAATACCAATAACAATACTGAAGTTAAAAGACAAATTTTTTATATTGATATGGGTGGCTTTGATACCCATGGGTCACAAGTAAATGACCATCCTTACTTATTACGTGGTTTAAGTATAGCATTAGGTAAGTTTCAACTTGCCATGGAGGAATTAGGCTTATCAAACCAAGTAACAACAATGACTGTTTCAGATTTTGGAAGATCTTCTGGGAGTAATGGAGATGGAACTGACCATGCATGGGCAGGACATAACCTTATAATGGGTGGAGCAGTAAAAAGTGGATTTTATGGAGATATACCAGATTTTACACTTGGCGGAGCTCAAGATTTTAGTACAAGGGGGCGTATAATACCTACTGTTGCAGTAGATCAACAATACTCTACAGTTTTAAAATGGTATGGGGTAGATAATACTACCTTAGATACTATTTTCCCAAATCTAGCTAATTTTGACACCACTAGATATGGACGAGATATGGGCTTTATGAAGTCTGTATAAGTCATTTTAAGAAGAGACATTTCTGTTGGCTAAGTCTTCAGGATACTCTCTACTTTTACAAAGTACTTTGGCATACTTTACCAGCTCTATTTCACTTAAATTTTCAAGATGTGTTAATGCTCTTTTACCTTGAATAGAAGCGTCAAGATAGCCTAGTTCTATAAACTGTTTTACGATAGTGTCTATCATATCCATAACAGATGAAACTTTGACGATTTCACATCGTGCATAGCCTAAAGTAGGAAACGAGACTTCTGCAACACGAAGGGTAGGGTCATCTCCAGGAATTTGTTGTGCCCCAAAAAGAGGTTTTGAACCTACTGTTGCTTGAGAAAATGTAGGTATAAACTGAGACAGATGTCTAATAGCCGCGTCTGTACGACTATTTATCTCCTTTTTGCTCCATGATTGTTCAATCTTCTTCATAAAGTTTTTATCTAGTTTAGGTTGGCAACTTACTGCATCGCTTTTGACTAAACCATCGGCATAAAGTGTAATATCTTTAGTCATACCATGTAACTGAAAATAGCCATTTGGGTAGGGTGTAAACTGCCCCATACCACGAGGTGTACCACGTTCACCATGAAAAATGATTTCAGGGAATAGGGTACTCTTATGTGACGCCCATTGGCTAATGTACGCAGCTTTAAACTCTACCATACGTTTACAAGGTACTTCTAAAAAGTCATCTATTTTTCCTGTTCTAAACCCTGCAGCATTAACAAGATAATCAAAATGCTCTTTTTGGGTTTGGTTATCATGACTATAGGTAATATGCCACTGTTTTGTTGCTTTTTGCTTTTCTATATGAATAACTTTTGTTTCTGTACGTATATCTACATTTTTAAATGTTTTAAGTGCTAAAGATGCACCTGAAGCGAGGCGAAAAAGGTTGAGTCCATACTCTTGAACCATAATAAGTGGAAACTGTACCTTTTCTAAGTCTATGGTATGGGCAACGGGTATCATCCACTCATCATCATTTTTAGGTCTCCTCACAATAGCACGTTTTTTTAACTCTTCTATGCTTTCGCGACTATAAAGTTTATAGTAGTTTTCACTCTCACCTAGTACTTTGTTTTTTTCATCATTACCAATAAGTATTTCATATTCACTCTTAAGTAGTGCTAGACGGGGGAGGAGCTGTTTAGGTGTACCAGTGTCAGTAGTGGGTAGGACTATCGCCGTGGGACGATAATCTACAGAAAAAGGGTAGTAACGTAAAAAATCAATAGATTGTTTTAGTAGTTTGATGCATTGGGTATCTGAAATCTCTCTGTAGAGGTTTCCTCCTGCATGAAGATGACAAAAAGGTGGACCATTTACAATACTAGGCGACTTCTCAAAGAGCGTTACTTCTAAACCTAGTTGACCTAAATAGAGTGCTAAACTAGAACCTGCTACACCTGCACCGACAATGGCTATTTTTGCTTTTTTACGACTCATTTTAGACCATCAAAATATTTGAGAATATCTTTGAAATTATCTATAATAACATCGGGTTTATAGGTATCTATACTTTCACCATAGTTGTATCCGTAACTTACACCAAGACTCTGCATATGAGCTGCTGTTGCTGCTAAAATGTCATTTTTAGAGTCACCTACCATGACACACTCTTTGTTCGTTACTTTAAGTTCATTACAGACATACTCTAAAGGCATAGGACTAGGTTTTTTCTCTTTTAAACTATCTCCACCTAAGATAACCTCAAACAAATCTGTTAATCCTAATCCTTTTAAAATAGGTTCTACAAAAGCAAAAGGTTTGTTGGTTACAAGTGCTAAAACGTAACCCTCTTTTTTTAGTGTCTGTAGAGTGTTTAGTACATCTGGGTAAGCATGTGTAGCTACACATAGATTTTTGGCATAAAAGGCTAAAAATATTTTAAGGGCATCTTCACATAGTTGAGTATCAAGATTATTATCTATTTGAGTTTGCCCTGATAATGCACGTTTGACTAAAGTAGATGCACCATTTCCTACCCAACCATCTATAATGTCCTCAGAAAACTCTGCACGATTTAGTGTTTTTAACATATGGTTCAGTGCCAATGCCAAATCTGGTACACTGTTGATAAGTGTACCATCTAAGTCAAAAATAATGACTTTTTTATGAATAAATTTCAAAAGAAAACCTTAGTATAATTTTATAGACTCACTATCTATAGTATGAAATGAGATTATACATGGATAAGCTAAAAGTGATATTTAGGTTCCATTGTTAAATCTACTTTTTTAAAAAGGTCACTATACTCATACGCTCCCATAAAAGTATTTAAAGGCTTAAGTTCTTCTATCTTACTGTTTAAAACTAAAGGTTTATTTTCTAATTTGACATTTTTAACTGTACGTACAACAGGTGCTTTTTTTAGTTTTTGATATCTTCTAAAAGAACGAATATTTTTTAAATGCTCATCATATGTAACTGCAAAGGTATGATCACCATTAGGTTTGAGCATAAAAAATATATAATCACTCTCTATAGGATGTACAGCAGCGACTAGTGCGTCACGCGTAACACTACTAAGTGGTGTAGGAGGTAAGCCTCTGTATTTATAGGTATTGTATTTGCTGTTATCGTTTTTAATACGCTCTGGTGTAACAACTTTATGTGAGAACTCTCCATGATTTAGTGTACTATCCATTTGTAGTTTCATATTTTTATCTAAACGGTTATGTATCACCGAAGAGATAATAGCCATCTCGTCTATGGAGTTACTCTCTTTTTGGATAATAGAAGCGATAGTTAAAATATCTTGTTGTGTGTGAGAATTAGTTTTAAAGTTTCTCATTATTCCATGTGAGATGTTAAAAAGATACGTAATAATACTCTTCTCTTTAGCGTTACGTGCAACAGTATAACGTTGTGCAATAATCTCTCCCTCTTTGTAGCGTGAAAGAACATTGTATCTTTTTAAAAGTTTCTCTTTATCTAACTTTAAATCATTGGCTAAACGCTTGATAAGCTCTTGTTTAGTCTCCCCCGCAAAGACTACTATCTCCATAGTTTTTGTTTTTTTACTATCTAAGGAGTTGAAAAAATCTACTCTATGGGTACTGTTTTCTACACTATACCACCCTTTTTCTAAAGGGGGTATCTCTTTTATAAGGAGTTCATCTATCCATGAGAGTTTGTAATCGTTCTTTTTTAAGGTTTTAATAGTGCTTTTTGTTGATGTATCTGGAACATAGAATACCTTTGTTTCCGAGCTTATAGGTAACAAATAATAATAGAGTAAGACAATAGAGAGTACTAGAGTAGCTTCAATTATATATATAAGTGCTAAGGTTGGGATTAATAGTATCTTTTTCATTAGATAGTATTATAGCATAGTAGCGTTACAATTTTTAATTGTATGTCAAATTGTTATACTTTTCTTTTTCTTATCTTGACATTCATTTATGAAAGTCATATAATAAATAACATCAAATAAAGGAGTCATTATGGCTAAAGATATAAAAAAGAAAGATGAAAAGAAAAAAGCTAAAAAAGCGTTACTAAAAATTGAGAAAAAAAAGAGTGAGAAGAAAAAAGTAAAAAAAGCAGAGAAAAAGAGTGAAAAAAAGAGAGTAGAAAAAAAACAAAAAACAAAAAAATTAGAGAAAAGTAAAAAAACTGATAAAAAGAACTCTAAAAAAAGTAAAAAAAAGTCTAAATAAAAATTTACAGTAGAGAAGTCACTTTCTACTGTATCTGAATCTTCTGAATTATATATCTAATAATTCACTTTCAGGTACTGCAACAATACGTCTTTCCATACGGTTTATATGTTCTATTAGATGTTTAGATACCTCTTCCATAGAGTTATAATAATCTTTTGCTAACTCTTTATTATTAGTAGAAATAGATTTTTTCTTCCCAAATAATTTACTGAAAAATCCTTGAGTCTGGGTATCATAAAATATTTTGTAAATATCCATATAGATGTCATGAAGTTGAAAATGGAGTTGCTCTATATCTGCCATACACTCTAAAGGGTTGTTACGTAAACCATTTAGTCTCTGTGCATCAGCATAAAACCATTTTCCGAAACGACACTGTGTTGAGTTTACAGGGATAGACTCTTTATCTATTTCAAAACCAGAAATTAAAAGTTTTGCACGTTGTACCCAATTAATATGGGCAGCTTTTGCTGTACGTAGTTGTGTTAAAATTTCATTTTTTTTCATCAATAGCCTTTAAATTGGTATTATAACCTAAAATGATAATACCAATTTTTATATTATAATGAGCTTTTATAAATTAAAATTTATGAAAATCATTATACTTTTTTTCTTACAATATCAGCACCAAGTGCAGAAAGTTTACCTTCTAAATCATCATAACCACGGTCTAAATGGTAAATACGGTGTACATTGGTTGTTCCTTCTGCCACTAGTGCTGCTAACACCAGTGCAGATGATGCTCTCAAATCTGTAGCCATAATATCTGCTCCATAAAGTTTCTCTACCCCTTTTACTGCTGCGGTATTACTTTTAAGCCAAATATCTGCTCCAAGACGGTTAAGTTCACTCACATGCATAAAACGGTTCTCAAAAAGACGCTCTTCTATGAGGCTTTCACCTTTTGACATCACCGCAACTGCCATAAACTGGGCTTGCATATCTGTAGGAAAACCAGGGTACTCTATAGTAATAAGGTTAACAGGTTTAAGCTCTTTAGGTGGATATATAGTCATACTATCTTTGTCAATATCAAAGGTACAACCCATAGATTCTAGTTTTTCTGTTGAAGCTCTAATGTGTTGAGGATTTACTTTATTGAGTGTAATAGTAGAGTGAGTAATCGCTCCTGCACATAGGTATGTTCCCGCCTCTATACGATCAGGAATAATCTCAAGAGGTTTAAATTGAAGAGGTTTTTTATTAGTACCTTCTATGGTAAGTTCATTGCTCCCTATCCCTGTTATTTTTACTCCTGCTTCTGCAATCATTTCACAAAGCTGTACAACTTCAGGCTCTTTGGCTGCATTGATAATAGTGGTTGTTCCCTCTGCAAGTGCTGCTGCCATAACAATATTTTCTGTACCACCTACAGTAATTTTATCGAAAATTATTCTTGCACCCTTAAGACCATTGGGTGCCATAGCATGAACATAACCACTTTTTATCTCTATAGTTGCCCCCATAGACTCTAATGCTTTTAAGTGTAGATCAATAGGACGTTGTCCTATAGCACAACCACCAGGAAGACTCACTTCACACTCACCAAATCTAGCAAGTAGTGGTCCTAAAACTAAAATAGAAGCACGCATCTGAGAGACGATTTCATAAACAGCTTTCGTAGAAGTAATACTACCATTGTTAACTTTTGCAACTGTAGCATTATGCTCTACACTTCCACCTAACATTGTAAGCAGATTAAGTAGTGTGCGAATATCTACAACATTAGGAAGGTTAGTTAATATTACCTCATTGTCACTAAGTATTGTCGCAGCAATAATAGGAAGTGCTGCATTTTTAGCTCCACTAATTGTTACCTCACCGCTTAATTCTTTACCGCCGTTTATCTGTAAATAATCCATTTTAAACCTATCTATTCATAATTATATTTATAATAATTTTATCTAAAAAAGTATTAAGAATAAGCGTACAGTAGGAGAATACTAGATAATATAAACTGCTATTTAATGATATTTACATTAAAAAATAGAAAACCTGATATTATTCACTATAATTTAAACTGTCTATTAATAAATATCATGTAAAATAATTTCAATAATATGATTTTTATGTGTTTATAATAACCCATAGAAAGGGAATTCATGTCGCGTAGTTTAGAAAAACTTAAAGCACTTAATAATCGTTTAGAAGAAAAATTGGAAATAAGAGAAGTGAATTCTCTGTTTAAATTGAAAACGGTAAATACTAATGCAACATCTGAACTTAGAGCAGAGAACGCTACTCTAAGTTCAGATGAGATACGAAAGAACAATATTGTGAGAGTAAAGATACTCTATAAAAAACTTGGTATTTTTGAAAAATCGCCTGACTTTAGTCAAATATTTATCTATAAAGCAATGAACCTTTCAGGTATTGGTTTAAAAGAAGAAGATTTTGGTCAAGTTCGTGAAGGCAAATATATACAAGTTATTGCTATTACCTATGAGCCAGATAAGAATGGTAAAAAACGTGCCAAAAATATCTCATTGGGGTATTTTGGAAAAGCTGAAACTTTAGATGAAACATTGAAAAATGAGATTATAGAGTTTGTTTTACGTTGGCGTTATGAGAAAGCGTTTCAAAATCTTGAACACTACAAAGAGCTTATAGAAAAAGTAAATGTACCATCTACTTAAATTTAGGAGATACTTATGCATATAAAATTAACATCAGAAGTACTTTTAGTACAACTTGGCTACCCAAAAAATGAATCTGAATTTACACAGATGAATAGAATTATTGAAAACACTAAAGGTTTTGAACACTTCTCTCAACATATACTCTCTTTGCATGATGCTTTAGCGGTAGAAAAAGCTTTTATCGCTATGTCAAACTCTACAGATCATTTAAAAATAAAATGTCATGAAGACCCTTCGGCAGATAATCTCTCTGCATTTAATGAAGTTGTTGAACACTGGGCAGATAAATACAAAGTTGAACTTCAAAAAGTAGAGAATAAAAATACTTATTATATTATTGGTCAAAAATAGTTGCCCCTTAGCTCTCTCAATGATGACCAGCGTAAAGCTGCTACTGCACCTTTAGGACATAATCTTATTATTGCCTCTGCTGGTACGGGGAAGACCTCTACTATCGTAGGGCGTATTGCACATTTACTTCATAAAGGTGTAGAACCTTCTAAAATACTACTTCTTACCTTTACTAACAAAGCAGCAGGAGAGATGATAGCACGTCTTGAACGCTATTTTCCTAAAAAAGTAGTTTCTCAAATAGAGTCTGGCACTTTTCATGCAGTAAGTTATAGATGGCTTAAAGTACTTCATCCAAATCTTGCACTGAAACAACCCTCAGAGTTAAAAACACTTTTTCGTAGTATTTACGAAAAACGTAATTTTGAAAGAATGAATCTCCCTTTAGCCCCTTTTTCTGCTACGTTTCTCTATGAGATGTATAGTCTTTATCAAAATGCTTCGTTAGAAGTATTTGATGTATGGTTTTTAGAAAAGTATCCAGAGCATGAGGTTATCATGGATGTATATATGGATATTGCAGAGGAGTTTGAGAGAGAAAAAGTTGACTATGGTTTTGCCTCTTTTAATGACCTTCTGCTACGTATTAAATCTCATTTAGAAGATCATATAATCCATTTTGATGAAGTACTTGTAGATGAATATCAAGATACAAACACTCTACAAGGTGCTTTAATAGATGCACTTAAACCTACAGCTCTTTTTTGTGTGGGTGATTATGACCAAAGTATTTACGCATTCAATGGTGCAAATATTGAAAATATAGCTACATACTCTACACGTTATCATGATGCTAAAGTCTTTACCCTCTCAATTAACTACCGCTCAACTGCACCTATACTCTCTTTAGCCAATCGTGTAATAGAGAGAAATGAGAGGATTTACCCTAAAAAACTTGTGGTGGGGCGTATAGGAAAAACACATCCACCTAAGCTTCTTATGTATAAAGATCTTTTTGAACAGTATCAAGCTATTGCTCAGGCTATAAAACATACATATACTCCAAATGATGATATTGCTATTATCTTTAGAAATAACTCATCAGCAGATGGAATAGAAGCTTCTCTTAGAGAGTTAGGGGTTGCTTGTAAACGTAAGGGTGGAACAAGTTTTTTTGATGCTAAAGAGATAAAATTTTTGTTAGATTTACTCTCTTTAATGGTAAATCCTAAAGATATGATGGCATTTATTCATATCTTTGAATACGCTTCAGGTGTGGGTTCTGCACTCGCTAAAGAGTTTTTCCAATGTTTTTTATACTTTGGTAAAGGAAATTTCATGCAGGGTGTACTTTACCCTACACAGAATGATTTACCTAAACTAAATCCAAATAAAAATGTGCAATTAGGGCTTTTTGATGATGACGATGAGATAGGTTCTGCTTCAAGATTTAGACATTTAGAGTTAGATGCTAAGGTTTATGGACATCCTCTACTTAAACATCCTAAAATTATACAAGATGGGGTAAAGTTTTTTAATGATTTTTACTCACTCATGAATGAACTAAGAGGTATGGAGAATCCTGCTAAGATACTTCAAACGGCTATTGTCTCTAAACTTTATAAAAACATTATAGATATACTCTCTACGCAAAGAGGAAGATTAAAGTCTGGTGAGTTAGATGAAGAGAAAAAGAGACAGGCTAAAGAGAGAATAGAACGTAAAGCAGGACTTCTACTTCAGCTCTCACGTCAATACAGAGAGTTAAGACGTTTTGTAAATGCTATGATATTAGGTGGTGGTGAGTTAAGTGAAGGGGAAGGAGTTAATCTACTTACTGTACATGCAAGTAAAGGGTTAGAGTTTGCAGAAGTTTATGTGGTTGACTTAGTAGATGGAAGATTTCCTAACAGAAGAATGATGAGTAGCATAGATGAAGAGCGTCGTCTCTTTTATGTAGCAGTAACAAGAGCCAAAGATAGACTCTACCTCTCTCTAGCCAACTATGACAAGGTCAAGAAAATAGAGTATAAACCTTCACAGTTTTTGCATGAAGCAGGACTCATAAAAGGTGAATTTATTGAACCTGAAGCTAAGGGTAAGAAAAAGGAATAGGCAATCTATGCTAAATCATCTTAAAAGAGTCTCCTTGAAAGAGTATGAGATGATGCATGTAGGTCTAATGTTGGCTATCTTCTCTTATCTTTGGGTTATGGTCTCACTCATTCAAGATATTATTAACTTTCAGTATGTATTGGCAACAGCTAAAGTAGCATGTGGGCGTATAAACAGTATCTATGCAAAAACTTCCAATAACGCTTTAAAACTTTCGACTATTAGAAAAAATATTCATCTTATCTTACAACATCCTAAACTCTTTAATGATACAATGTTATTTAATCTAACACTTGCTGAAGCGTATAGTAATGAAAAGGTACAAGAGGCACTAAGTATTGCACATAGACTTAGCACCATAAAAAGTGCAGAGTTTATTTATGTGTTAGAAGATGGCAAAGTTATTGACAGTGGTACACCTCACGCACTGTTAGCAAAAGATGAGATCTATTTCTCTTAAATGCTGTAAACTACGTGAATTAAGGAAATAAATGGATATTTTTCAAGCAATCATCATAGGTATTATTGAAGGTTTTACTGAATTTCTCCCCATCTCCTCAACAGGACACATGATAGTTGCAGGAAAGTTTTTAGGTATTCCTGAAAATAGTGTGGTAAATGCTTATGAAATTATTATTCAATTTTCTACTATATTAGCAGTCATGCTTATTTATCGTGAAAAGTTATCATTAAAAAAAGTTGATTTATGGTTAAAAATTATGTTAGCTTTTATACCATTTGCAATTGCAGGTTTCCTTATAAAAGATTATATTGATGTACTGTTTAATGTAAAGACAGTTGCATATATGTTTATAATAGGTGGCGTGATTTTTTTAGTAGTAGAGTACTTTTACAAAGAGAAAAAGAACTATGCTAAAGACGTAGAGAGTGTAAGTTATAAACAAGCATTATGGATAGGTATCTCACAAATATTTGCTATTATCCCAGGTACAAGTCGTTCAGGTGCAACTATTATTGGTGGACTTTTAACTGGACTTGACAGAAAAGTATCTTCTGACTTTTCATTTTTATTGGCTATTCCTGTTATGGGTGCAGTAGGTGGGTACTCTTTGTTAAAACATTATAAAGACTTAGTTCATGCAGATTTAACAGCTTTTGCAGTTGGCTTTGTAGTCTCTTTTGTAGTTGCATATATTACTGTTAAACTCTTTTTAGTCTTCATACAACGTTTTAGCTTTGTACCATTTGGTATCTATAGGATAGTTTTTGGTATATTGCTGTTAATCATACTTTAATCTGTAGGCTTAATAAACTTGACTCTACATTTGAATTTAGTAAAACCTCTTTAGAGAAGTTTTACTAAGTTCAAAAAAACTTTTGGACATTTATTATAAAGGTACTAAAATGAAATTTAGTGAATTTAATTTTCATCCTGATATATTTAAGGGCTTGAAAATTGCAGGGTTTAAAGAACCAAGTCCTATTCAAGAAATGGCAATACCTATCGTGGAAAATGGTAGTGATATGGTTGGACAAGCCCATACAGGTACAGGGAAAACAGCAGCTTTTGGTTTACCGATGATGGACAAACTAGCTAAAGGCGAGATAGAGAGAGCATTGGTAATTACCCCTACAAGGGAGTTAGCAACACAAGTAGCTGACGAGCTCTATCATCTTGGGCGTTTTGCTGGTATTAGAACATTAACTGTCTATGGTGGAGTAGGGTATGGTCGTCAAATTGCACTTATTCATAAGGGTGTGCAGATAGTAGTAGCTACTCCAGGACGTCTTAAAGATCTTTACAAAAAAGGGAAGATAGATGTTTTTAATCCAGAGATAGTTGTCCTTGACGAAGCAGACGAAATGCTCGATATGGGTTTCTTAGAAGAGATTAAAGAAATTTTTGAATACATTCCTCAAAATAGACAGACCCTACTTTTTTCAGCAACAATGCCTGAACCTATCAAAGAGTTAGCTAATTCTATTCTTTATAAGCCAGAGTTTGTTTCAGTAGTTGGAGAGGATGAAGTTACTAATAATGTGATAGACCAGCGTTATTATGTAATTAATGAGAGTCAAAGAGATGAAGCTATTGTAAAATTATTGGAGACAGAAGATACCAATAAATGTCTTATCTTTTGTCGTATGAAAAGAGAGGTAGATAGATTAGCAGAGCATTTACAAGCTTTAGGTTTTAATTCTAGTGGCTTACATGGTGATTTAGAGCAAAGAGATAGAGAGACGGTTATTAAAGGTTATAGACGTGGTGAAATAAAAGTTTTAGTAGCAACAGATGTTGCTGCTCGTGGACTTGATGTTAAAAATGTTACACATGTATTTAATTATCATATCCCTTTTGATTCTCAAAGTTATGTACATCGTATTGGTCGTACGGGACGTGCAGGTAAAAGTGGTCAAGCAATTACACTTGTAACAACTGAAGAGTTTAGAGAGTTGCAGCGTATTCAAAAAGAAGTAGGTGCAGAGATGCGTCTTGCAACTATAAAAGGTGATAATGGTATAGATAGTGCAGGACTTGAATATTTAGCTGAACAGATTAGAGATATACATATACATAATAATGCCTCACAAATGCTAGAACATATGGCTGATATGGATAAAGATGTACTTTTAGAGAAGCTTGTTTCACATCTTATGCAAGAAGAACAACAGAATTTAGGAACACAAATAGGTTTTGACCAAAATACAGTAGATAGCATGATGGAAGGTTATGTAAGTGAGCAAAAAGCTACACGAAATAACAATCGAAGAAAAAAGAGACGTTAAATTCATCTTTTTTAACAAAGAACAAGCAAAACTATTTTAGTATTTGCATACAGAACTATTTCAATTTCAATACAAAGAGAGCATATGGAAGAAGTTAACTTAATAGGTGAAAGCGTAAAGTTTATGATTTTGGGAATGACAGTTGTTTTTGCATTTCTTCTCATTCTTGTACAAATCGTTAAATTACAGGCAAAGATTATTGCAAAATACTTTCCTGATGAAACTCCTGTAGCAACACCCACTACTTCGAGTCAGTCTGATGAATCACAGCGTATTGCAGCTATTATTGCCGCAGTAACAGAATTTCGTAAAAAATAATTATAAAGAGGGCATAGTAAATGGCTAAAAAATATATTGATGTAATGGACACAACTTTTAGAGATGGATTTCAATCCGTTTTTGGTGGTCGTGTACTTATGGATGACTTTTTCCCTGCAGTAGAAGCAGCAAAACAAGCGGGAATTACTCACTTTGAATTTGGAGGTGGAGCAAGATTCCAATCACTCTACTTCTATCTTCAAGAAGATGCATTTAAAATGATGGATGGATTTAGAGAAATTGTAGGTCCAGATGCAAACTTACAAGTTTTATCACGTGGTATTAATACAGTGATGCTAGATACTGCTTCTCGTGAAATGATAGATTTATTTGCAAAAATGTTTAAAAAGCATGGTACGACAACTGTACGTAACTTCGATGCACTGAATGATGTAAATAACCTTGCATTTTCTGCTGAAATGATTAAAAAACATGGTCTTAGCCATGAAGTTGTTGTAACTATGATGGATTTACCACCAGGATGTAAGGGAGCTCATGATGTAGCTTTCTATGAAAAAACACTTAGAAATATTTTAGATAGTGGTATTGACTTTGATTCTGTGTGTTTCAAAGATGCATCAGGTACAGCAAATCCTCATAAAGTGTATGAAACAATAGCAATGGCTAGAAAACTTTTAGGTGAAAGTGTTCACTTAAGACTTCATACACATGAGACAGCAGGTGTCTCAGTAGCCTCTTATCTTGCAGCATTAGAAGCAGGTGCAAATGGAATAGATATGGCAGCATCTCCTGTAAGTGGTGGAACATCTCAACCAGATATTCTTACTATGTTACATGCAACTAAGGGAACAAACTATAATCTAGGTGATTTAAAACTAGATAAAATACTTAAATATGAAGAGAGACTTAAAGAGTGCCTTTCTGAATATATGGTTCCATCTGAAGCGACACAAGTCTCTCCTCTTATACCATTCTCACCAATGCCTGGTGGAGCTTTGACTGCTAATACTCAAATGATGAGAGATTCAGGTGATCTTGATAAGTTTGATGAAGTGATTGCATCGATGAAAGAGGTAGTTGAACGTGGTGGTTATGGTACTTCTGTAACACCAGTAAGCCAATTTTACTGGCAACAAGCTTATGCAAATGTAATGTTTGGTCCATGGAAGCAGATTGCTCCAGGTTATGGACGTATGGTTCTTGGTTACTTTGGTAAAACACCAGTTAAGGCTGATGATGAGATTATTAAATTTGCATCAGAGAAACTTAATTTAGAACCAACAACAGAAAATCCTTTAGATATAGCAGATAGAGATGGAAATAAATCTATTGCTCACTGGACAAAAGTACTTGAAGATGAAGGTCTTGAAACAACAGATGAAAATATTTTCATTGCAGGTGCATGTGATCAAAAAGGTATAGCGTTCTTGAAGGGTGAAGGCCCTCTTATGGTAAGAAAAGGTAAAAATAATAATAGTGGAGAAGCAGAAATGGCAGGAAATTATACAGTTGTAGTAGATGGTAAACAATATAGCGTACAAGTAGCAGAGGGTGATGGAGATATACAAATTGCACCAGCTTCAGTAGTACCAGTAACAGCAGCTGCTGTACCAGCAGGTGGAGTAGGGAGTGTAGAAATACATTCTCAAACACCAGGTAGTGTATGGAAAATCTTAGTAAACCCAGGTGATTCTATTAAAGAGGGTGATAAGATTATGATTCTTGAAGCTATGAAAATGGAAATTGATATTATCGCACCTAAAGATGGTGTTATCTCATCTGTAAATGTGAATGTAAATGATACAGTTGCAGATGCACAACTTCTTGCCACAATGGAGTAGAAATGAATATCAAACAGATTTTTCTCTCTTTACTGTTTGCGATGGTTGCACTTACATCAATAGCAGGAGCTTCTTCTCATGATGCAGAAGTAGTAACTCAAGAGAGTACAGACGAAAAAGCATATGTGTCAAAAAGTATCGGTGAGTTGATGGGTAGTTTTTGGGAAACAACAGGATTAAAAGCTATTGTTGATGTTAATGATGGTGAAATGACTGCTGAGCCTAAGGGTGAGGCGTATCAAAGACCTATGACTTGGTTTGAGTCTTCATTGGGTCGTATTATTATGATTATCATTGTATTTATTCTTTTCTATTTAGCTATAGCAAAAGATTTTGAGCCTCTGCTCTTAATTCCTATCGCTTTTGGAGGTTTACTGGCCAATATCCCTTTAGCCAATATGGGTGGTGAGCATGGTATGCTTGGGATTATCTATAATATGGGTATAGCCAATGAATTCTTTCCTCTACTTATCTTTATGGGTGTAGGGGCGATGACTGATTTTGGTCCACTTCTTGCAAATCCAAAAACAGCTATCCTTGGTGGAGCAGCTCAATTTGGTATTTTTGGATCACTTATTGGTGCTGTAGCTATCGGATTTAGTCTTCAAGATGCATCAGCAATTAGTATTATTGGTGGTGCAGATGGTCCAACATCTATATTTATTGCAAATAGGCTAGCACCAGATATGCTAGGAGTGATAGCTGTTGCTGCTTATTCATATATGGCATTGGTTCCTGTTATTCAGCCTCCAATAATGAGAGCATTAACAACAAAAGAAGAACGTCAAATTGTAATGAAAGTAAGTAGAAAAGTACATAGACTAGAAAAACTTATTTTCCCAATAGTTGTTTTAATGCTTACCCTGTTAATATTACCAGAATCAGCACCACTTATTGGTGCATTTACATTTGGTAATTTTGCAAAAGAGTCAGGTGTGGTAAACAGATTAAGTGATACTATGCAAAATTCACTAATCAATGTTATCACTATTTTCTTAGGTTTAGGAGTTGGTTCTAAACTTGCTGCAGATAAGTTTTTAGTTGTTGAGACAATAGGTATTATGATTATTGGTTTACTTGCATTCTCAGCAGGTACAGCTATGGGTGTTTTAATGGCAAAACTTATGAATAAGTATTCTGATGATCCTATTAATCCACTTATTGGTGCAGCTGGAGTTTCAGCAGTACCAATGTCTGCAAGAGTAGTTTCAAAGGTTGGTTCTGAAGAGAAACCAGGTAATGTACTACTTATGCATGCAATGGGTCCAAATGTTGCAGGAGTTATCGGTTCTGCTGTTGCAGCTGGTGTTTTATTGTCAATTTTCAAATAAGAGATTATGCTCCCTTTTTAAGGGAGTATAAATTAGAAAATAGTCTATTTTCTAATTTATGCTTTAGCATGAATAAATTAAAAGTAATATAAAGAGGACACAATGAGTAGCAAAAAGCCTAACGGACTTGATAAATTAGGATTAAGAGATATTAAAGATATCTATTACAATTTAAGTTATGATGAACTACAAATACACGAAATAAAAAGTGGTGAATGTAAGATTTCTACATCAGGTACGGCAATGTGTGACACAGGGATCTTTACAGGGCGTAGTCCTAAAGATAAATACTTTGTAAATCAAGCACCTTCAAATAAGCATATCGCTTGGGGTGATGTAAATGCTAAAATAGAAAAAGAGATTTATGAAGAACTTTTAGATATTACTTTAACACAACTTTCAGGTAAAAATATTTATGTTACTGATGTTTTTGCAGGTGCTAGTGCAGCAAGTAAACGTTCAGTAAGATTTATCTCTGAAGTTGCATGGCAAGCACACTTTGTAAAAAATATGTTTATCCGTCCAACAGAAGAAGAGTTGGAGACATTTGAACCAGATTTTACTGTCTATAATGCATGTAAAACTGTCAATGAAAAATATGAAGAACATAAGATGCACTCAGATGTATATGTTGTGTTTAATGTAGAAGAAAATATTTCTATTATTGGTGGTACATGGTATGGTGGTGAGATGAAAAAAGGTATCTTCTCTATGATGAACTACTGGTTACCACTTGAAGGTAAATTATCTATGCACTGTTCTGCAAATGTTGGTAAAGATAATGACGTATGTCTTTTCTTCGGACTATCTGGTACAGGTAAAACAACACTCTCTACAGATCCTAAAAGAGCATTGATAGGTGATGATGAGCATGGTTGGGATGATGAAGGTGTCTTTAACTTTGAGGGTGGATGTTATGCAAAAGTAATCAACCTTGATACTAAATCTGAACCTGAAATTTTTGCCGCTATTGTAAAAGATGCACTTTTAGAAAATGTTGTTGCTGATGAAAATGGATTAGTAGATTATACAGATGGTTCTAAAACAGAGAATACAAGAGTATCTTACCCTATAGAGCATATTAAAAATCATAAAGAAAATCTTCAAGCAGGTCATCCTAATAATATTATTTTCCTTACAGCAGATGCATTTGGTGTTTTACCTCCTGTATCTAAATTAAGTAAAGATCAAGCGATGTATTATTTTCTCTCTGGATATACTGCAAAAGTAGCAGGTACAGAGAGAGGAATTACTGAACCTGTAGCTACATTCTCTGCATGTTTTGGTGAAGCATTTTTACCTCTACACCCAACAGAATACGCAAAATTACTTGGTGAAAAGATTGATGAACATGATGTTAATGTTTATTTGGTTAACACAGGTTGGACTGGTGGAGCTTATGGTGTAGGTAAACGTATGAGTATTAAAGATACACGTGCATGTATAAATGCTATTCTTGATGGAAGTATTAATGATAGTGAATTTAGTACAACTATGACTTTTCGTCTTAATGTACCAAAAACATTAGGAGATATAGATCCAAATCTACTTAATCCTCGTAATGCTTGGTCTGATAAGGAAGTTTTTGATGCACAACGTGATAAACTTGCTGCAATGTTTATTGAAAACTTCCATCGTTATGATGATAATGGTGGTGAATTTGACTTTGCCTCAGCAGGTCCACAACTGTAATTTATATCAAATTATGACTCCTTATTTAATAGGAGTCATTTTCTCTCAATTAACTCTAAGAAATCTATAGTATAGTTACATAAATAAAATATTAAAGGATTTACTATGGATGTAAATAAAATTAGAAAATTTTGTCGTACTTTTAGAATTATACTTGGTTCAGCACTGATTGGATATGGTGTATTCTCTGGAAACACATGGTTCTACTTAGGTGTTATTCCTCTTATCGCGGGTATCGCAAATTTCTGTCCACTTTGTTTGATTACAAAAAAGTGTGATTTACCACAAAACTAGAAAATACAAAATAGTAAAAAAGCTAAATGGGATTTTCCCATTTATGCAAGGGATTCATTATGGATAAACTCACACAATATTTAAATGCTCATAAAAATGATGAACTACACCCCTCTGAAATAGCCAATCTTCTAAAAGATCTCAATGAAAAAAGTTTTAATGAAGCTGTTCAGTCAATACCTAAAGAGTTTATAGCAGATGTTGCACTAGAGCTTCCAGATAGATATTTTGAAGATATTATTGAATCATTTACTTCTCAAGAGTTAGCTAAATCTGTTGCAGAACTTGAGTCAGATGATCAGACAGATTTTATTCAAGAGCTTGAAGAGGTAGATCATACTATTGCAAAAGAAGTTTTTGAACAACTTCATAAAGATGATCAAGCAGATATTTTACATCTTAAGCAATATGATGAAGATGAAGCTGGTTCTTATATGCAAACAGAAGTATATACTGCCAATTTGCGTCATACGGTCAATGATGTCATAAAAGGGTTTGCAAAACTTAGAAAACAAGACGAGTTAGAAAATGTCTATTATCTTTTTGTAACAGAAGAAAATAGTATACTTCGCTATGGCATAGGATTAGATAATCTTTTGGTTTTTGATTTTGAAAAAACCTTACAAGAAAATATAGAAGAGAATCCTGAAAAGTATAAGCCTATTGTGGGTAAAAATCATGATGATATTCATGATATTGTACAAAAATTTCAAGAATATGATTTAAGCTCTATGCCTATTGTTGATGATAGAGGGATACTTCTTGGTCGTATTACTTCTGATGATATTTATGATATTATTAACGAACATGCAACAGATCAAATGTATAATCTTGCAGGGGTTAATGATGATGCTGAAGAAGATGAGAGTATCTTTAAAGCAGGAAAAACGCGTGCGGTTTGGTTAGGTGTTAACTTATTTACGGCTATTATGGCTTCTATTGTTATAGGTTTTTTTGAAGAGACGCTACAGAGTATTGTTGCTTTAGCTATTTTAATGCCTATTGTTGCCTCTATGGGTGGTAATGCTGGTACGCAAAGTTTAACTGTTGTCGTTCGTCAATTAGCACTTGGTGATATTGCAAAACATGATGCATATAGAACTATTAAAAAAGAGGTGATTCTTTCACTTGTAAATGGTTTTATTTTTGCTATAATCATGGGTACAATTGCTTCATTATGGTTTGATAAAGGTATGCTTGGTATTGTGATTGGGCTTTCTATGATTATTAATCTTTTGAGTGCAGGATTTTTTGGTTCGATGGTACCTCTATTACTGAAGAAAATGGAAGTTGACCCTGCCATAGGAAGTACCGTGATATTAACAACCGTGACAGATATTGTAGGCTTTTTTAGCTTTTTAGGTCTAGCGACCATTATTTTATTATAGAACTGTTAGGTTCACAAAGGATTATTTAGTCATATGGACTTGTTACTTTTATATTTTTTCGGAGCAGTTGCTATATCGTTTGTCTGCTCTATTTTAGAGTCAGTTTTACTCTCTGTAAGCATGGCATACATATCAGTTCTTGAAAAAGATAGACCTAATATAGGTAAAATTTTAAAATCTCATAAAATGGAAATTAATAAATCTTTAGCTTCTATTTTAATACTTAATACAATTGCTAATACCTTAGGTGCAGCAGTTGTTGGAGCACAAGCTGAGAGCCTTTATGGTACAGGTGCAGTCTTTTATGTCTCTATTATTTTAACGTTTGCTATCTTGTTTTTTTCAGAAATAATCCCTAAAACAATAGGTGCTGTTTACTGGAAATCTTTAGCCCCTACAGCAGCATATATTATTCGCTTTTTTATCTGGTTAACGTATCCTATTATTCTTATGACGCTTTTTGTTACTAACCGTATTAGTAAAGGTGATGATAGTATCAATTTGACAAAAGAAGAGCTTATTGAGAGTACACTTTTAAGTGAAGATGAAGGATTGCTTGGAGAAAAAGAGTCAGATGTAATAGAAAATATTTTGTTACTAGATAAAATAAGAATTAAAGAAATTCTTACACCAAGAACGGTAGTTTTTGGTTTAGAGGGGGAACGTACTATTAAAGATATAGTAGAGAATGAACCTGCTATATTTAAGTTTTCAAGAGTACCTGTTTATGATGGGAGTATTGAAGTTACGACAGGCATCGTTATGACAAAGAAAATTTTCAAACAAGCATTAACAGATGATAGTGTGACTTTAAATAGTATCCAAAAAGATATTTTTACACTTTCTGAAAACTTACCTGTATCTAAGGCACTTGATCTTTTTATTAAGAAAAAAGAGCATATGTTTTTAGTACTTGATGGCTATGACCAAACAGAGGGAATTGTAACCCTTGAAGATTGTGTAGAGACTATCTTAGGTGTAGAGATTGTAGATGAGAGTGATAGTGATGCAGACATGAGAGAAGTAGCAAAACATAAAATGCGTATGAAACGTAGATTAGATAATGTATCCAATACATCAATACAAGGACTATAATGTCATTAGCAACTTTAGGATTATCTGATAATATTTTAAAAGCACTTAAAGAGAAGGGCTATGAGTCTGCAACCCCCATACAAAAAGCACTCATACCTGTGATGTTTACACGTCGTGATATTATGGCAGGGGCTCAAACAGGAACAGGAAAAACAGCAGGATTTTCTTTACCTATTTTACAAGAGTTAAGTAAGAACTTTGTAGAAGGCAAACACTATCCTAAAGCAGTTATTATCGTTCCTACACGAGAGTTAGCAAAGCAAGTACATGCAAGTATCGAAGCTTATGGAAAGTACTTACCACTTAAAAGTATAGTCCTCTTTGGGGGAGCAAATCTTACTTCTCAAGCCAATAAACTAAGAAAAGGTGTAGATATTATTATAGCAACAAGTGGACGACTTTTAGAACATATTGGACAGAAAAATCTAAATCTTGATAGTGTAGATTATTTGGTATTAGATGAAGCCGATACTATTTTAGATATGGGTTTTGTACATGAAGTTGGTAAAATCTTAGAGCATCTACCTGAACGAAGACAAAATATATTAATCTCTGCAACACTTACAGGAAGCGTTAAACGTTTAGCTGAACGTATCTTAGAAAAACCAAGACTTATAGAAGTAGATAGCATGGGTACTTCAGCTCACTCTGTAGAGCAAATTGTATATCCTGTAGAGAAAGAGAAAAAATTAGAGTTACTCTCTTATCTTATAGGTTCTCGTAACTATAAGAGGGTATTGGTATTTGTACGTAAAAAAGAGGTTGCAGATGAAGTAGCTAAAGAGCTAAATCTCTCTGGACTAAATACTTCAGTGATTCATGGAGGTAAAAGTTCAGGAGAGAGAAGCCGTGCTTTAGAGGGCTTTAAAGAGGAGAAAATACGTGTACTTGTAGCTACCGATATCGCTGCACGTGGTCTTGATATTCCTCTTTTAGCTGTAGTTATCAACTATGATATTCCTCATGTAACGGGTGATTATATACACCGAATAGGTCGTACTGGTAGAGCAGGGGCTAAAGGTTTAGCTATCACACTTATCTCTCCTACTGAGATGGTTGCCTTAAAAGATGTAGAACGTCTGATGGGAAAGAGTTTACCTCAAGAGAAACTTGAAGGGTATGCACCTAAAGTAATAGTAATTCAAAAAGGTGCACGTAAAAATAAAAATGAACATAAAAATACAGATGGTGCTTTTGGTAAAAAAAAGAAAAAAAGTGTATTAGTACCCAAGAGTAAAAAACGTAAAATAACAAAAAGAGATGCATTTAAGGCGTATGATGCAGCAAAACCCAAGGTTGATAAAAAAGAGAAAAGAAATAGAAGAAAAAAGTAATATATTAATAAAGAGTTAATTCTTTTTACTTATAATACTTATTATAATATGGAGAAATGAATGTCAGATATTTCAAGAAGAAGTTTTTTTAAATTCTTAACTTTAACAGCAGGAGCTACTCTAGTTACTCATGCATCAAACAATGATAGTAGTTTACACACATTACATAAAACAAAATTATTAGAGAAAAACAGTAAACAAAAAAGAGTGGTTGTTGTGGGTGGGGGTATAGGTGGATTAACAGTTGCTGAAAATATTAAGGCAAATGATCCTAAAAATGAGATAGAAGTTATCATTTTAGAGAGAAATTCACACTACTTTGCTTGCCCTATGTCCAATACACTTTTTGGTGAGATTAAAGAGGTAGAAGATGAAAAAATACCTTTTATCTATACCTATAATAAAGCGGAGAAAAATCATAATATAGATGTTATTATCACAGAAATGATAGATGCAGATGTATCTAAAAAAATGATTACTACTACTTTAGGAACGATAGAATATGATTATGTAGTTGTTGCCCCAGGGATAGATTATAACTATAAAAAACTTTTTCCAACATGGTCTAGTGAGAAAATAAGAAGAGCAACAAAAGAGACACCTGCTGCTATGTTTGCAGACTCTGGAAAAGAAAAATATATTTTACTAGACCAACTACATGCTTGGAAAGAAGAGGGTGGAGAGGGTTATTTTGTTATTGTTCCCCCTAAAGGTGGAAAAGTAAGATGTAAGCCTGCTTCTTATGAAAGAGCTTGTATGGTTTCTGAGTATATCAAAAAATACAATTTACCTGGGAAAGTTTATATCTTAGATAATGCATCTAGTCCAAAAGCTAAAGGTCCTGTATTTATAGATATATTTATTAAAGAACATAGAGATACAATTGTCTTTAATGGTATGAGTGCAACAGAGATGGAAAATCGGATAAAAAAAGCTGGTTTTACCTTAGAGAACTTTAAGAAAAAAGCCAATTTTTCTAAAGTTACAGATTTTTTTGCTACGTGTAGTATTGAAGATGTAGATTTTGATAAAAAAGAGATACAGTTTCATTATGCAGATAGTTTTGATGATGATGGTAAACAAGATAGTTTAAAGTATGCTATTGCAAATATTATTCCTTATCATAGAGGTAATAAAACAGCAGAACTTTTTGATGTAAAAAGAGATGCTTGGGGTGGTGTTATCTGTGCACCCAATAAGATTTACTCTGTGAGTGATTCAACGGTATATGTTGCAGGTGATATTATTGGCTATCATAAATTTGACCCCTCTGCACAAGCTTCATCTACTGTTGGTATGTTAACGGGTGAGAGTATTGCTAAGAGAATCTTACATGGAAAAGATGAGATAGATTTTACTAAAGTAGGAATCACCTGTTTCTCTATGGTATCAACTGCTCCACTTAAAGCGATTGAAATATCTAAGACTATTGTAGTTACTAAAGAGGGATTGGCAAAATCAGATAAAACTAAGTTAAGTATTCGCGAGGGTATGGGGCTTATAGGTTGGTATCAGGCGATGGTTGAAACACCATTTAAATATTAATAACTAAAGGAAATAAAATGGCAGCAGTAGCAGAAGATATTGGATGTAGTAATGAGAGTTGTGTAGATGCACCAAAGTGTCAAAGAACCGTTATCTATGAAGATGGAACAGCTAGAGAAGTTAAAAGTTTTGGTGGTACACCAGAAAAAGGTTGTGGAAAATTTATCCCTAAGAAATAGTAAATACGCTTATGTATGGTGAGTTTTCTCACCATATTTAGTTCTCCAATAACTCTTTTGAAATACCATATATCCCTAGTGCTTTCCCCTCAAATCTACTTACATTATTGTTATATATCCATTGTAATATAAATTTATTACTAAGATTATGAGTTATTTCACTGTTTTCTAAAAAAGAGTTACCTACATAGGGTTTAATTTTGTATTCGTTTATACGACAGTTATGGGTAGTTTGAAAACTGTTTGGTTTTAAAACACTCTGTTTTTCTGTGGGTTTTTTTGTAGGGTTTGGTGTTACACTATTTTTAGAAGAGTTACATGAAGTGAGTAAGAGTATATAGAATAAAAAAAGTACTATGTATGATTTTTTTATAACTGACATAAATTCTCTTTTACTCTATACTATCTAACCAAATCTCAAAATCAACATCACTTGCCATCTTCCAATCTGCTCTTGGACTTAGAGAAATAGTACCTACCTTTGGACCATCAGGCATGCAAGAACGTTTAAATTGTTGGGTGAAAAAACGTCTTAAAAATAGTTTTAACCACTTAGATATACTCTCTTCATTGTATTTAGTATCAAACGCTATAGTTGCAAGAAAGAGTATTTTACTTGGGCTTGCTCCGTACTTTATAAAGTGGTAGAGAAAGAAGTCATGTAAGGCATAAGGTCCTATGATGTTTTCAGTCTCTTGAACGATAGTGCCATCTTCATGTGGAAGTAGTTCAGGACTTATAGGTGTATTTAAAATATCATCTATTATATGTGTTATGGCTCGGTTTGCTTTAAAATACTCTATAACATACTGTATAAGCGTTTTAGGTATACCAGAGTTTACTGCATACATACTCATATGGTCACCATTGTAGGTACTCCAACCAAGGGCTATTTCGCTTAAATCCCCTGTACCTATGACAAGTCCACCCTCTTTGTTTGCTATATTCATTAATATGGAAGTTCTAGCTCTTGCTTGAACATTCTCATACGTAACACTAAGTTCTTCCCTATCATGTTCTATAGCTTCAAACTCTTTAAGAGAGAGTTCTGTAATATCGATACTCTTAAGTGTGACATCTAAGGCTTTACACAGTTCTGCTGCATTAGATTTAGTACGGTTTGTTGTTCCAAAGCCAGGCATTGTTATGGCTATAATATTTCTCTTATCCCAATTCATAATCTCAAAAGCTCTATGTGTAGAGAGTAGGGCAAGTGTAGAGTCAAGTCCACCACTTATACCAATAACGGCTTTTTTAATGTGAGCATGGTTCATACGTTTAATCAGTCCATGGGCTTGGATTTGTACTATCTCATCACAGCGATGTTTTTTCTGTGTATAACGTGAAGGGACAAAAGGCATAGGATTGATATCTCGTTGTAATGTAGAGATAGTTGGTAAGTTTTCTACTTTAATGGTACGTGTCTTTTTTCGCCGTCCATCACAGTAGCTAGATTCATTTAAACGTAGCCAGCTTAAGCGTTCCAAATCTACATCAGCGGTTATAAGAGTATTCTCTAGGCTAAACCGTTTATTTTGAGCTAGAGTAGAACCATATTCGCAGATGATAGCATGACCACCAAAAACGGTGTCTGTAGTAGATTCTCCTACACCAGCAGAGGAGTAAACATACGCTGCCATACAGCGACTGCTTTGTGTACGTACTAACTCTTCACGATACTCTGCTTTTCCTATGAGTTCATTACTTGCACTTAAATTAAAAAGAAGATTTGCACCATTACTTGCCATGTGGTTACTTGGAGGGGTTACTGCCCATAAATCCTCACAAATCTCTATACCAAAAGTCATATTTTTATTATCTGTAAATAGGAGGTCAACTCCAAAAGGTATCTCTTTACCTAAAAGTTCGGTAGTACTTTTTACAATATCTCTTCCACTTACAAACTGACGCTTCTCATAAAATTCTTTTTTATTTGGTAGGTAACTTTTAGGTACAAGAGCAAGTATCTCTCCACTTTGAATGACTACAGCACAGTTATAGAGTCTATCTGCATCAATTAGTGCAATACCGAGGATAACGATGCTATTTATCTCTTTCATATTTTCTAATATAGTATTTAATGCACTATTTTGTGAAGCGATAAGTGTCTGGTTAAGAAGAAGGTCACTAGCAGTGTATCCTGTAAGCGTAAGCTCTGGAAATACAACGACACTAACCTCTTTATTATGGGCTTCTTTAATGAGTGTTAAAATTTCTTTGGCATTTTTAGAAGGGTTTCCTACAATAGTTTTGTTTACAGCTGATGCTACACGATAAAATCCAAACATCGTTATCCTTTAAATATCAGATTTGTTGGTGCGTCAGAAAACGCACCTTAGTAAAAAAGATTATGCTTTAGAAGCTACAACTTCAATAGACTCAATATCATCATTACCTTCAATGCTATCAAGAACCATAAAGCTATCTGTATCATCTTCTTCTATTGCACCAAATACTGTATGTACACCATCAAGGTGAGGTGTTGCTACAAAAGTGATGAAAAATTGGCTTCCACCTGTATTTGGTCCAGCATGAGCCATAGAGAGTGTTCCTCTTCTGTGTGGTTCAGTACTTGTATCTGTCTCACAATCTATTTGCCAATCAGGTCCACCTGTTCCTGCCATACCTGAGTTGTCAGCTGAGTGTGGACAACCACCTTGAGCCATAAATCCTGGGATTACTCTGTGAAATTTAAGGTTATTGTAAAAACCTTCTTCTGAAAGGTGTGCAAAGTTTGCCACAGTATTGGGTGCATCATGAGGGTAAAGTTTTACCCAAATAGTCCCTTTAGACGTGTTAAATTTAGCATAGTTATATGTATCCATAATCTCTTGAGCGATATCGTATCTTTTTGATTCTTTTCCAAACATATGTGTTTAGTCCTTATATATTAAAATTTAGTTATTATTATACCAATATTTATTTAGGGGTATATAATGGAATTATGTGTTGCACTTGATTTATCATCAGCAAAAGAGAATTTAGCATTGGCAGAGTCACTTAAAGGCTACAGTATTTGGATGAAAGTAGGGTTTCGTGCCTATATCCGTGATGGAAAGCCTTTTATAGAAGCGTTAAAAGCTATCAATCCAGAATTTAAGATATTTCTTGATTTAAAACTTTATGATATTCCTAACACTATGGCAGATGCAGCAGAAGAGATTGCTAAACTTGGGGTAGATATGTTTAACATACATGCTTCAGCAGGAGCTGTGGCTATGAAAACAGTTATGGATAGACTCTCTAGCTATGAAAAACGTCCTTTGGTGTTGGCTGTAACTGCTTTAACCTCTTTTAATGAAGCAAATTTTCAACTTATTTATGAAAAAACTATAGATGAAAAAGCTGAACAGTTTGCTAAAATATCTTATGAAAATGGTTTAGATGGAGTTGTCTGTTCTACTTTTGAGAGTAGGGCTATTAAAAATGCTACAAGTGAAGCATTTTTAACACTCTGCCCTGGAATACGTCCTTTTGGTGAAGATGCAGGAGATCAACAACGTGTAGCTACTTTAGAGTTAGCTCAAAAAGAGGGTGTGGATTACCCTGTGATAGGAAGACCTATCTATAAAGACGAAAATCCACAAGCTAAAGTAGAGCAGATACTTAAAGTGATGTACCCATAATGCGTCCATGTTACTGTAAAAGTGGACTGCTTTTTTCTCAATGTTGTGAACCTATTTTAAAAGTAGAAGTGGTGGCACAAACAGCACTTACACTTATGAAGTCACGCTATAGTGCCTACTGTTTAGGTGATGTAAATTATCTTCAAGCAACTACACATGACCATATATGGAGTGATGAAGAGCTTAAAATGATACAAGATTGGGCAGACAATAGTTTTTGGCAACACTTAGAGATAGTAAACTCTTCAGAAGATAGAGTAGAGTTTAAAGCCTATTATATCTATGAGGGTAAACAGCATGTTCACCATGAAAAATCGGTATTTGTAAAAGTTAATGATATGTGGAAGTATGTAGATGGTGAGATACTTGAAGATAAAATTGATTTTTTACGCAATGAAAAATGTATCTGTCAAAGTGGTTTAAAATATAAACGTTGTTGCTTTCTCAAAATAAAAGCGTAAACAACGACGTTTATGCTTCTACTCACACATCGCTTGTTTTAACTTCTCTTGATTAAGCTTTTTAATAAGCTTAACTGAAAGTTCAGTATAACGCTCGTTATCTAAGTTTAGTGCAGTAATAATAGCACCTGATGGTACATCTTCAGCCCATGATTTAAGTAGTTTCAACTCTTTTTTTGTAAGTTTTACTTTAAGTACGTTAAGTAATTCCTCAGACTCTTTTAGTGGACGAACAAGCTTTTTTATATGTTTTTCTATCTCTGTATTTAATGTTGACATTTCATCTCCTTAGATGGTGTTATTTTGAAATTTGCAATAGTAAAAGATACCCTAACCCTGCCATGAAGATGGTACCAAAAAGGTTGAGTCCCATACTGGCAAAAGCGCGTATATATTGACCTGATTCTAGTAAAAAGAAACTCTCCATAGCAAAAGTAGAGTATGTTGTCAATGCTCCTAATATACCTGTTATCATAAATGTTCTCAAATAAGGAGAGAGAGAAGTATTTAGATGAAAATAAGCAAAAAGTATCCCTATAAGTAAAGAACCCAACAGATTGACGGTGAGTGTACCTAAGGGAAGTGCATGTATAAAATGCTTATTTACTAGGTGATTAATGATAAACCGTAAAGTAGCCCCTATGGCACCACCACTAGCGGCTGCGATTATACTTAGTGTATTCACTGTCTATTACCTCTTGCATTTGTGTATGTAAATCTTCAAACCATGTATCTTTTGCATTTTTTACATCTATAGTAGGTAAAAACTTATAATGTACTGTACCACTATGTCCTGTTTTATCATGCTCATTTAGTATATGTTTACTACCTGTGATAACAATGGGTTGTATTTTTAACTTTAATTTATTGGCTATAATTCTTGTTCCTTGTTTAAAAGAGAGTAAAGACTGCTCTTTTGTACGTGTTCCCTCTGGAAATATAGCAACTCCTCTGTGTAACTCTTCTTTAGATAGCTTAACATCTTTAATAAGCTTAATAAGTCCTGCTTTGTTACCTCTATCTAGTGAAATCATCTCTCCTTGACGTAGAAGATTACCAAACCATGGTGCATCAAATAACTCTTTTTTGGCTACCCATCGAAGATGATTGTTCTGTAATGCTTCCATCGCAACAATATCAATAATACCTTGATGGTTCATCACATACATGTCGGCATTTAAGTCCATCTCACCCTCTTTAACAACTTTACCCCCTAACATAAAGAGTGTAAGTTTGTTAATATAATGCACGATAGTACTTTTATGTTTATCAAATATCATTAATGCAGGTATCATAAGGATAGCTGTATTTAATGAAATAACTAATGCTCCCCAGTAAAACCTAATTGTGGCAAAGATCTTCATTTTTTATCCATCCAATTATTCCTTTTTTGTATTCAACTTTCCAAAACAGTTCATGTTGACCTAGTTGCATTGTCTGAAACTTATCTTCTACATAAGTACTAATGCTACTTGAATTTGTAGGTAAAATATAGAGTGGTGAACCCTGTTTTATACATATCTTCTCGTGTGGTATGTAGAAAGTTAAAAGTGTAATCAATGCTACAACACCTAAAATCAAGTAAAAGAAGTCTCTTTTTGTTGCAAACATCAAAAAGAAAAAGAGTACGAGAAATATAAATGTAAATTTCTTTAGTTTTTCAAAATTCCCCTCTTTAGGATTAAGGTCTGACTGTGTTGCTACACTTGAATCTGCAAGTTCTACAGGAATTTCAAGAAAATCATACTGTTTTTTAATAGTATTAAAGTAGCTAAATTTTAATTTGTCTTGCTTAATAGGTAAAACAACATAGAAGTCAACTTTAACTTTTGCATGTTTTCTTTTTAGTTCTTCTATGCCTGACTCTTTAATCTGCTTAAGTTTCATATCTTCAATATTGGCCTCATATGCTTCTATGGAAAGTGTAACTAGATGATGGTTCTCATCATAATTTGAAACTTGATAACTTTTAATCTTCATATCAGCAGCAAGAACTCCACAAAAATCTTTTCTCTTTTTGAGTGAAACCAAAGAGATAGTCTGTGGACTAAAAGTGATATCAAGATTTTTAGACTTTATAAAAAGTTTAGGAATCTTAATATCATTTTTTAATGCTTTAAAGTAGAACGTGTAAAAACGGTCACTTCCATTATTGATAACCAAAGGTTTTTTAAAAAGTGGTTGAACACTACTTTGTGTATCGAAAGTAAAAGATGGGTACTGTTTTGTTGAAGATATTTCTATTATAGTAATAGGAAAAAGTTGATTCTCATATACTTTTTTGGGTACATAGCTATATTTGTATTCACTCTGTGCTATGAGTAAGGTTGAAAAACTAAAGAGTATAACCCATAAAAATAAAACAGAGCGAAAAAGTAACATTATGCTTCAAAACCTTTAAGCATACGAACACCATCTTCTGAACCCAATATAGCTTCTAAAGCACGTTCAGGGTGTGGCATAAGACCAAATACATTTTTAGCTTCATTACATACCCCTGCTATAGAAGTAATCGAACCATTGATAACAACAGGCTCTCCGTTTTCGTCCGAATAACGAAGAAGTATCTGTTCATTTTTCTCTAAGAGTGCAAAACCTTCATCATCGATGTAGTAGTTACCATCTGCATGAGCAATAGGAACGTTTAATACTTCACCTTTGTTACATTTGTTTAAAAATGCATTATCATTGTTAATAACACAAAGATTTTGATGTTTAGAGATAAAATGTAAGTTATTGTTACGTTTTAATGCCCCAGGAAGAAGACCTGCTTCTGTAAGGATTTGAAAACCATTACAGATACCAAGTACTTTACCTCCATCATTTGCAAAAGAGATTACAGCTTTCATCACAGGAGAAAATCTAGCAATAGAACCTGAACGTAAATAGTCACCATAAGAGAATCCACCTGGTACTACTACCAAATCTATATTTTCTGGTAAAGTATTCTCTTCATGCCATACAAGTTCAGTAGTGTGTCCTAATTTTTCAAAAGCATATTGGGTATCAAATTCACAGTTTGTTCCTGGAAATCTAAGTACAGCTACTTTCATTAGTTTATCTCTATAGTGTAATCTTCAATAACAGTATTAGCTAGAAGTGTTTCACACATCTCTTTTGCTTCAGCTTCAGCTTTTACTTTATCAGTAGTGCTAAGTTTAATAATGATTTGCTTACCAATACGTACATCATCTACACCATCAAAACCTAAAGAGTCAAGTGCATGATGAGCCGCTTTACCTTGTGGGTCTAAAACACCTTCTTTTAAAAATACGTTAATTGTCGCTGTCATTTCTTCTCCTATATTTAATATGTGTGTCGCATTGTAGCGACTTTAGATAAGATAATACGTGCTTATCTATTTATGATTCTGTCTAGTACTACTCTGTAAGCTTCAGTAAGCCCACCTAAACCTTCTCTAAAACGGTCTTTATCTAGTTTCTCATTTGTTTTTGAGTCCCAAAGTCTAAAGTTATCTGGACTTAACTCATCAATAAGAATAATGTTTCCATTGCTATCTCTACCAAACTCTAATTTAAAGTCAACTACTGTAATGTCAAGCTCTGCATAGAAGTCTGTTAAAATCGTATTGATTCTACGTGCCATAAATCTTATGTATTCAAGTTCTGAAGTATCTTTTACTAAGTTTAAGATAAGACAGTGTTGATCATTAAGTTTAGGGTCACCTAACTCATCGTTTTTATAGTCAAACTCTACTAAAGTAAAAGGTAAAACTGTTTTATCTTTGATACCAAGGTTTCTACTTAAAGAACCTGTAGCGATGTTTCTTACTATCACTTCTATGTAAATAACTTCTGCTTTTTTATGAAGCATGTGGTTATCGTCCATCATCTCTACAAAATGAGTAGGGATACCTTTTTCATTAAGGTATTTAAAAAGTTCAGTAGAAATTTTATTGTTTAATGCACCTTTTCCCTCTTCACTTGATTTTTTCTCACCGTTAAAAGCGGTTAAGTCATCTTTAAATTCTGAGATATAAAGATCGTCATTATCTGTTGACCAAATTTTCTTTGCTTTACCCTCATATACTAATGTCTTTTTCTCTGCCATCATTTTCTTCCTTTGTTTGTTATAATAAGTACTTTGAGTATATTTACGGCACTTTTAAGTTGTGCATCCTTGTAGAGCTGCTCTTCAGTAATAATAGTTTTGTTTAAATCTTCTACTGAACTCTCCTTACTCTTTGTGTCGTTGTTATCTACTCTTATGCTCTTGATAGTTGCATTAATGTCTATTTTTTCTAGTTCACTCTCAAGATGTTTTTTGAGGTCTTTCTCTTTTAAAAGTAAAGAGTCCTCTTTTTTAGCTATCTCACCTGAATGAATAATAATATCTGGTGTAACACCCACGGCTTGAATGGTACGTCCACTTGGTAAGTAGTATCTTGCAACTGTGAGTTTAAGTGCCTCTTTTGTTGCAATAGGGATAACTATCTGTACCGAACCCTTACCAAAGGTCTTCTCACCTATAACAATAGAACGGTTAAAGTCTTGTAATGCACCAGATACAATTTCACTAGCACTTGCCGAACCTCCGTTGACTAAAATAACAATAGGAGTAGTGGTGTCACTCCCTTCTTTGTGTGCTTCGTAGTTAAGGTTCTCTGTTTTTGATTTACCTTTTTGACTAACAATAACACCCTCTTTAACAAACAGATCTACAAGACCCACTGCTTGGTCAAGTAGTCCACCAGGGTTGTTTCTTAAGTCTAAAATAATCCCATCTTTTTTGTCGTGACTACTTAGTGCTTTTTTTACATCTTCTACTACTTTTTGGTCAAATGAAGCTACATGAATGTAGAGTAATTTCTCGTTAATCGTTTTAACATAGACAGATTGAATCTTAATAATATCTCTAGTGATTTTTATCTTAAGAGGTTTTGGCTCTTTTTTTCTAATAATAGTTAAAACAATATCTGTTTTTGGTTTACCACGCATAAGTTTAACTGAGTCATCGATATTCATCCCAATAGTGGATTGGTTATCTATCTTTAAAATAATATCACCAGACTTTACACCAGCTTTAAATGCTGGGGTTTCAGATATGGGAGCAATAACAGTTAATGCACCATCTTTCATGCCAATAGAAATACCCAACCCACCAAACTCACCTTTTGTTTGTACGGTTAAAGCTTTGTACGCTTTAGTGTCCATAAAACTAGAGTGAGAATCAAGGTTGGACATAAGTCCTTTAAGTGCTTTGTCTATGAGTGTAGTGGTATTTATCTCATCGACATACTCTTCTTCTATGAGGCTAATTATCTGTGTAAACTTAATGTAAGCTTCTAATTTTTCTTTTGCTGATGACTCTTTAGTTGGACTTTGTGCTTGAGCAAAAGAACCAAGAAGGTATGCAGCTGTCAAGGTAGAAAACAAACCCGTGGCAATAATTTTTTTACTTTTTTTAATCATAATACTCTTTCATAAACTATCAATATAGAACTAATTTCATTATTTTATTTAAAAAGGACTAAAAGATGGCTTTTATCTAAAGTATTGATGCAAGTGGATAATAATATGGTATTTTAACTATGCATTGCATCTTCTAAACTAAAACCTTGTACAATAGAAAAATTATAATTTATAGGACTGAACTAATATGAACAAACTTACACTTGAAACATTAGAGAGATGGCTATGGGATAGTGCTGATTTGATGAGAGGGCATATTGATAGTTCTGATTTTAAGAACTACATATTTGGACTACTCTTTTTAAAGAGAGCCAATGACCAATTTGTTGAAGAAGCAAATATCTCTGTTAGTGAAGATAGTGTAAGTTTAGAAGAAGCACTTCTTGATGAAGACTACCACCAATTTTTTATTCCTACTGATGCCTATTGGTCTGAGCTAACTAAAAAGACTGAGAACATTGGTCAAGCTCTTGATAAAGCTTTTTCTCTTATAGAAGAAAACAATCCTCAACTTGAAGGTGTTATGACTGCTGTTCATTTTGGAGACACTGAGAAACTTCCTGATGAACTTTTAGCACGACTTCTACAACACTTCAATAAATTCTCTCTTGCTAATGAACACTTAGACAATCCAGATATTCTTGGAAGTGCTTACGAGTATCTAATCCGTGAGTTTGCTGATGATGGTGGAAAAAAAGGTGGAGAGTTTTACACTCCAAAAGAGGTAGTTAATCTTGTGGTCAATCTTATCAAACCAGAAGCAGGAAATAGTATCTATGACCCTACTTGTGGAAGTGGTGGTATGCTCATTCAAAGTGCTAACCATATCAAAGCAAATGGTGGAGTTGTTGGTAAGTATGTAGATGCCAAACTTTATGGTCAAGAGAAAAACCTTGGAACTTGGGCTATATGTAAAATCAATATGATTGTTCATAACTTCAAAGATAGTGATATACGAAAAGGCGATACTCTTTCTTCTCCAAAACACTTAGAAAATGGCGAACTTATGACTTACGATAGAGTTATAGCAAATCCACCTTTTTCACTTAAAAAGTGGTGGCATCCAGCAGAGATAGATATAAAAACAGATGAAAATGGCAAAGAGATAGCACCAAAATATAATAGTGTAGTCTCAGATGAGTATGGAAGATTTAAGTATGGCATACCACCAAGGGGTTATGGAGATTTAGCATTTGTTCAGCATATGGTAAGTGTTCTTAAAAATGATGGTCGTATGGGTGTTGTTCTTCCTCACGGAATATTATTTCGTGGTGGCACTGAGGGGAAAATCCGTCAAGGCTTGTTAAACGATGACATAGTAGAAGCGATAGTTGGACTTCCTGAGAAGCTCTTTTATAACACGGGCATACCAGCAAGTATAATCATAATCAATAAAAGCAAAGCAGATAATTTAAAAAACAAAGTAGTATTTATAGATGCTTCAAGTGAATATAAAGACGGTAAAAACCAAAACACTCTGACACAAGAAAATATCAAAAAAATAGTTGATGGGTATGATGGGCTTGAAACGATAGATAAGTTTATGAGAGTTGTAGATATGAGTGAGATAGTTGATAATGACTACAACCTTAATATCTCACGATACATTGATACAAGTGAAGATGAAATTATCATAGATATAAAAGCTGTCAGAGTTGAGATAAAAGAGCTTGAAACAAAAGAGCAAGAGATAGATAAAAAGCTAAATGATTATCTTACAAGTTTAGGTTTTTAAGATGGTCGCAGAGGGTTATAAAGAAACTGAGATTGGGGTTATTCCTGAGGATTGGGAAGTTAAACAAATAAAAGATTTTTCAATAATTGCTACTGGGAATACACCACCAACAAAGGATATAAATAATTATGGAGCTGAATATCCTTGGATTACACCTACGGATATAGGAAGTAAAAAGAATATATTTATCGGAGCAAGAAGTTTATCAAGTCAAGGTTATTCCAAAGCACGACAATTGCCACAAGACACTGTTTTAATTACATCAATAGCGAGTATAGGTAAAAATGCTATATTAAAAAAACAAGGTTCTTGTAATCAACAAATAAATGCTATTTTACCATCAAATAATCATATATCAGAATATGTATATTATTGGTTTGAAAACAATACAAGTAAAATAATTGGATTAGCTGGACAGACTGCTGTATTGATGATAAATAAAACAGATTTTTCAAATATTAAAATCCCACTCCCACCACTAAAAGAACAAGAAAAAATAGCTGATATTCTCTCAGCTGCTGATGAAAAGATAGATGCTATTGCTTCACAAATTCAAAAAGCTGAAACACTTAAAAAAGGGCTACTACAAAAGCTACTAAGTGAGGGTATAGGACATAGTGAGTTTAAGGATAGTGAGCTTGGGAAAATACCTGAGAGTTGGGAGGTTGTTGAGCTTGGAAGTTTTTCAAAATCAATAAGTAAAAAAAATAAAGACAATGTAATAACTGATGTTGTATCTGTAACAAAATATGATGGAATAGTTAATTCATTAGAATACTTTAATAAAAAAGTATTTAGTGATAATATTACTACATATAAAATTATTGAACGAAATCAATTTGCCTATGCCACCATTCATTTAGATGAAGGTTCAGTAGGTTTTCTTGATATATTTGATATAGCAGTTTTAAGTCCTATGTATTCAGTATTTGAAATTGATTATAAAAGAGTTGATAGAAGTTATTTTTATTCATTAGTAAAGTCTCATAAAATGATAAAAATTTATGAACATATAGGATTAGGTAGTGTTGAAAGAAGAAAGTCTATATCTTTTAATATTTTCAAAAAAATCAAAATTCCACTTCCACCACTTGAAGAACAAAAACAAATAGCCGAAATATTATCAACTGCTGATGAAAAGTTAGAAGTGCTTCGTGCTAAAAAAGAGAACTATGAAATACTTAAAAAAGGTTTATTACAGAAGCTTTTGAGTGGAGAGGTTAGGGTTTAGAAGATGAAAATAAGAAAAATTGATAGATTAGCTGATGCTGTAAAATTTTATCAAGATATTATGGAGTGTGATGAAGACATAATTAGCTTAGATTTTTCTAATGCTTCATTTATTAGAAATAACTATTTGTCAATACTTGGTTTAGCACTTGAATTACAAAAAAAAGATGGTAAAGAGATTAAGATTATTCCACCATTAGCAACAACAGTTAAAAATTCTATAAAAAGAATAGGATTTTTATCAAGATTTTCAGATGATAGTATTGGTATTGACAATAATAATACAATGGTAAAATATACTCATATACCACTTGAAAATTATGACCAAGCACTTGCTGAATTTTATATGTATTTTAAGCAGCAACTTGAAAGAAAAGTCCAAAACTTATCTCCTGAATTATCTAATAAAATAATACAGAAAATATTTGAATTATTTTCTAATGTATTTAGACATAGTGAAAGCGAATTGGGTTTATTTTGTTCTGGTCAATTTTATCCAAGTAATGATAAGTTTTATTTTACTATTGTTGATGGTGGTATAACTATTAAAAATAATGTAAATAAATATTTCAAAAATAAATTTAATAAAAAGAAAACATTAGGAGATAAAATATTTGGAACAAAAAAGTTTGAAAATAAGAGTGGTCTTGAAGCAATAAAGTGGTCTATGGAAGAGAAACATTCAACTACTGGTGAGGGCGGATTAGGATTAAGTTTATTAAGAGATTTAATTCTTAAAAGTAATGGTGTTTTAGATATAGTTTCAAATGATGGATATTATTTTATAAGAAATAATGAAGTAGGTGGAAATATATTAAGTAGTTCTTTTGATGGGACGATTATCAGTATAGGATTGGATACAGATATAAATAAATATTTTTATTTAGTAGGAGAAAAAAATGAAGATTAGTGTATTAGATGTAATAGGAAAGAGTATAGGTATCTCAACAGATGATGGCAAGAAGCTAAATAATGTTATTGTAAAAGAAATAAGAGATGGCAATAGTGTAGAAGTTTCTTTTGAAGGTATTGATATGATAATATCTCATTTCTTAAATGAGGGTGTTGGAAAGCTTTATAAAATTTTCCATAAAAAAGATTGGGATATGTTAGATAAAGGTGTGTCTTTTAGTGGGTTAAGTTCTGACGATAAAGAATTATTATTAACAAAAGTAATACCAACATCAAAAAGCCATTTCTCAGATGAAAAAAATAGCGAGAGAATACAAAAGGATATACTAAAATGAGTATAGACTTTTCAAGTGCCTATAAAATTAATAAGAATGATAATGTATTTTTGGATACAAATATTTTAATTTTTTTATTTTCTCCTGATTTTGTATCTTCAAATGAATATCAAGTAGATACTTATTCTAAAATATTTGAAATGCTTGTTGAAAAACAAAATAATATGTATATTAATTCTCTTGTCGTATCAGAGTTCTTGAATAGATGTTTAAGAATTGATTTTGATAAAAATTTTCAAGATGATAATAAGTCTAAACATTATAAGAATGATTATAGAGGAAGTTCTGAATATAAACAAACATTAAATATACTATTAAAATTATTACACAAGATGCTAAATGTATTTAAGATACAACAATTAGATGATGACTTTTCTAAATTTGAAACTATCTCAGAGTTTGAAAAATCTGATGAATTGGACTTTAATGATTTAGTTATATCAAGAACTGTATTAAATCAAAACTTAAAATTATTATCTGATGATAAAGATTTTGATAACTATGATGGTATAAATACTAAGTGGTATCTATAAATTAAAATGAATAAACTATGAGTGAATACCTACAATCAGAACTACCAGCAATAGAGCTATTTCAAAAGCTTGGATATGATTACTTTGATGCCAAAGGCGAAATGTATAAAGTTGTTCTTGAAGATAGACTAACAACTTCATTAAAGAAAATCAACCCTTGGCTAAGTGAAAACAACATACAAAAAGTAAGTAGAAAGATATTGGCAGTAAGTGGAAGCTCGCTTATGGAGATAAACTCTGAAATCCATAAGCTAATAACAAAGGCGGATGCTCTATCACTCAAACCTACACCAGAAGAACACCCAAAAGCTGTAAGATTTATAGATTATGAAACGATAGAAAACAATGAGTTTCTTGTAGTAAATCAGATGAAGTTCAAAGGTCAAAGGGCTAACTCTATTCCTGATTTAGTTGTGTTTGTAAATGGTCTTCCACTTGCTGTTATAGAAGCCAAAAATCAAACCATAGATATAAGTGATATTCCAGATTTAGACTACTATCAAACCAATTCGCCAAAACTATTTCACTATAACCAAATCATAGGTGCTATTAATCGTATATCTGGTTTATATGGAACAATAGAAGCATCAATGAAGTTCTACTCAAAATACAATGAAAAAGCGACTGGGGAGCTTATAGAGTTGTGTGAAGATGAGCCAACACCACAAGATATTTTAATCTATAACCTATTTGAGAAGAGAAGATTTCTTGACATCATAAAATACTTTGTGATTTTTGAAGTTGTTGAGGGTAAAGTCATCAAGAAACTACCAAGATACCAACAACTTCGTGCTGTAAATAAAATAGTTGATAGACTTAAAAATGAAAACCGTGGTGGTGTAGTTTGGCATACACAAGGAAGTGGTAAATCTATTACTATGATTTATCTGGCTTCCAAGTTAAGAGCTGCTACAAGTGGATTTGATAATCCTACTATTTTGATTTTAACAGATAGAACAGATTTAGATAATCAAATTAGAAGCACCTTTAATCGTGTTGGTTTTTCAAATATAAATCAAGCAAACTCTATCACACACTTAAAGACACTACTCAAAGATAGCTATGGTAAAACACTCACTTCTACTATCCAAAAGTTTCAAGAGAGAGCTGAAGAGAAAAAAGAGATTGAAGTCCTAAGTGATAAAGAAAATATATTTGTTCTTATAGATGAAGCCCATAGGAGCCAATATGGACTAACTGCGTCCTATATGAGACAATCACTTCCAAAT